>Ga0187843_10000177_pt1 | contig 51213 bp, 59 predicted proteins | sample SpaLakP09_SKY_43_FD_134516 | JGI IMG/M metagenome (GOLD analysis project Ga0187843, IMG submission 134516) | Oligotrophic lake water microbial communities from Sparkling Lake, Wisconsin, USA - SP09_SKY_43 | ecosystem: Environmental > Aquatic > Freshwater > Lake | place: USA: Sparkling Lake... | reverse complement strand
GCCGCTGGCCTTGGCCAGAACCATCGTGATCGCCGCCGTCAGCGTCGTCTTGCCGTGGTCAACGTGACCAATCGTGCCGATGTTGCAGTGCGGCTTGTTACGTTCGAACTTTTCCTTGGCCATGGCCAAAACTCCTGTGGCCCGGAAGGGGGCGTTGGTCAGCTAGAGAATTCTGGAGCGGGTAGACGGAATCGAACCGACATATTCAGCTTGGAAGGCTGCTGTACTACCATTGTACTATACCCGCACGGAGACGGCCTCGGGCCCGAAAGCCTTTGACCGCCGACCCGATATGGGGTCCGGCCCCTCGTTTCGAAAGCGCGTGGTGGGGGAAGCAGGACTCGAACCTGCGAAGCTTACGCAGGGGATTTACAGTCCCCCCCCTTTGCCGCTCGGGACATTCCCCCAGCGCGTTTTCGAACCGTCGGACCGATGCGCCGGCGACCTTTCGGTCGTCGAAACAACAAAAGCTCTCGGTGTCCTGCGTCGCCTGGTTTAGGAGGGGCGCCAGACCCGAAAGCCCTCAGGGCTCCAAATCGGAGGGCGTCTTATAGTGTCGAGAAATCCAGAACGCAACGACCGGAAATCGGGCAAAAAACCGGCCTTCGGCGACAGGTCCGCGCCCCGCGCCGGCGGGCCCGGAGGCGGCGCCAAGGGTCCGTCTGCGGGCGGTCCCGACCGCGGCGGCTGGAACCCCAATCCCAAGCCGAAGGCCTTCTCTGATTCCGCGCCGCGCGCTTCGCGGGCCCATGGACGTGCGGGGGCCGACGCCGACAATTTCGTCTGGGGCCGCCATCCGGTCATCGCCGCGCTCGCCAATCCGGCCCGCAAGGGCATGGGCCGGCTGCTGGCGACCGCCGATCGCGCCGCCGAACTGGAACGCGACAAACTGGCCAACGGCCACAGGATCGAGATCATCGAGGTCCAGGCCCTCGACCGCATGCTGCCGCCCGGCGCGGTGCACCAGGGTCTGGCCTTCAAGGTCCAGCCGCTGGAAGGCGTGGCGCTGGAGGACATCGCCGGGGACGGCGGCGTCATCGTCATGCTGGACCAGCTGACCGACCCCCAGAACGTCGGGGCCATCTTCCGGTCGGCCCTGGCCTTCGGGGCCAGGGGGATCGTGGTCCAGGACCGCCATTCGCCCGCCCTCGCCGGTGCCCTGGCCAAGGCCTCGGCCGGTGCCACCGAGCGCCTGCCCTGCGCGCGGGTGACCAATCTCAGCCGGGCGCTTGAGACCCTGGCAGACATGGGCTGGCGCGCGGTCGGCCTCGACGGTTCGGCAGAACTGACGCTGGAGCAGGCGCTGGACGACCGCCCGACCGTTCTGGTCATGGGCTCGGAAGGCGACGGCATCCGCCGTCTGGTGGCCGAACATTGCGACACCATGGCCCGTATCCCCATGCCCGGCGGATTCGAGAGCCTGAACGTCTCCAACGCCGCCGCGGTGGCGCTCTATGAGGCCAACCGGAAACAGACGTCCTGATTTCCCTGATCGATCACCGCTTGCCCCCGCCCCACTCACTGCCCTAGACGCGCGCCATGGAATTCCTCTCGTCTCCCGAACTCGCCAGCCAGGCCACCGCCCTCGGCCAGGTGCTGATGATCGATCTCGTGCTGGCCGGCGACAACGCCGTGGCCGTCGGCCTCGCCGCCGCCGCCCTCGCGCCCGAACAGCGCAAGAAGGCCATTCTGATCGGCCTCGCCGCCGCCGTCGTCCTGCGCATCGGCTTCGCCCTGATCACCGTTCAGCTGCTGGCCATCATCGGCCTGCTGCTCGCCGGCGGCGTCCTGCTGCTGTGGGTCTGCTGGAAGATGTGGCGCGAACTGCAGGAGCAGAAGACCCACGACCAGGCCGAGGCCGAGGCCGAGCTGGAGACCGCCCTGTCCGCCCACCATGGCGGCGGCCCGCCCCCCGAAGCCCTGGGGATCAAGCGCAAGACCTTCGCCGCGGCCCTGATCCAGATCATGATCGCCGACGTCACCATGTCGCTGGACAATGTGCTGGCCGTGGCCGGCGCGGCCCACGAACATCCCTGGATCATGGTCTTCGGCCTGATCCTGTCGATCGCCCTGATGGGCGTCGCCGCGACCTTCATCGCCAAGCTGCTGACCAAACATCGCTGGATCGGCTACGTCGGTCTGGTCATCGTCCTCTATGTCGCCGTGCACATGATCTGGGACGGCGCACGCTCGGTGATCGTGCGGACGGAACGCATGGACGCCTTCAACGCCTCGGCCCCGGCATTCCTCGACATCAGCGAGGAAGAGAAGGCCAAATTCCTGAAGGGCGTTGAAAGCCAGGACGCGCCGCCGGCCGCCGCTACGCTTCCGGCAGCGTCCCCCAGCGCCGCATCGCCCGCCTGAGCGACTCCGGGGTCCCGGCCATATCGGGCTGGGGCGTCGTAATCGCCGCCGCACGGGCCTGCATCTCGGCCAGCGGCGGCACGTCGTTGGCGACCCGCTCGGCATCCGTGGTCGCCGGATCGACATCCCAGAGCCGCCAGCCGACGCCGTCGGGCACGATGTTCGTCCCGAATTTCTGGGGCCGTTCCGCATACATCAGCGACCGGTCCAGCGCCGCGGCGGCCAGCCAGCGCGCGCCGGGCCGACCCAGCTCAGCGGCCCGCGCCGCAAGCCGGCTGCCAAGAGCGGCTTCCCCTGTCAGATCGCCGTGGTTCAGAACCCAAGCGGCGGCGTAGAGGGCCTCCGCATCGTCCGGCCAGCCGTCCGCCAGCAGTTCCATGACCGCTTCACGCCGCGCCCGGTCCCGCTCGCGCAGGGCCACATAGGCGGGCTCCCCGGCCAGCACCGCACGATCCTCGGCCTGGTCTTCTGCCAGCAGCCTGACGAAGGCGGCGGGCCGGTCCATGGTCAGGCGTCCGAGCCGCCGAAGCGTTCAGACCATTCGGCCACCTGGGTGTCCTCGATCTTGGTGAACAGCACGCCCGCCGCCGCGACGGTCTGACCGCGCGGCAGGGCGTCCAGCAGGGGCTCGTCCGCCGTCGGCCAGCTGAGGTCGGTCGCCCCGACCGCCGCCCCGATCTTCACCGCCGAATGCGGCATGACCGGCGCGGCCAGACGGGCGAACAGGGCGACGAGGTTCAGGCCGGTGCGCACGCCGACGGCGGCGCGGTCCACATCCGTCTTGAAGGCGGTCCAGGGGGCCGCCTCCTGCAGATACTCATTGCCCAGCACCCAGACGGCGCGCAGGGCCACGGCGGCCTTGCGGAACTCCATGGCCTCGAACTGGGCCGTGGCCTCGGCAATGCCGGCGCGCAGGTCGGCCTCCAGCTTCGCCTCCAGCGGCCCGGGCTCGCCGGCGTCCGGCACGACGCCGTCGAATTTGCTCTCCGCGAACTTGACGATGCGGTTGACGAAATTGCCCAGCACATCGGCCAGGTCCTTGTTCGTCGTCGACTGGAACTGCTCCCAGGTGAAGGCGGCGTCGGAATGCTCGGGCCCATAGGCCGTCAGGTGCCAGCGCCAGTAGTCGGCGGGCAGCAGCTCCAGCGCCTGGTCCATGAAGACGCCGCGCTTCTGGCTGGTCGAGAATTTCCCGCCGTACCAGTTCAGCCAGTTGAAGGCCTTCAGCGTGTCGACCGTCTTCCACGGCTCGCCCGAGCCCAGGATCGTCGCCGGGAAGCTGACGGTATGGAAGGCGACATTGTCCTTGCCCATGAACTGGACGTAGCGGACGTCGTCGGCACCCTCGTCGGTGCGCCACCAGTTGCGCCAGGTGGTCCCGGTCGCATCGGCCCATTCCTCGGTCGCGCCGATGTATTCGATCGGGGCGTCGAACCAGACGTAGAAGACCTTGCCCTCCATGCCCGACCGCGGCCCGCCGTCAGGCCCGACCACCGGCACGCCCCACTTCAGGTCGCGGGTGATGCCCCGGTCGATCAGCCCTTCATCGAGGTGTTTCAGGGCGATCGACTTCGCCAGCGTCTGCCAGTCGGTCTTGGAATTGATCCACGTCCGGATCCGGTCCGCCAGCTTCGTCTGCAGCAGATAGAGGTGGCGGGTGTCCCGCACCTCGAGGTTCCGCGAGCCCGACACCGCCGAATAGGGATCGATCAGGTCGGTCGGGTCCAGCAGCCGCCCGCAGTTGTCGCACTGGTCGCCCCGCGCGCCGACATGGCCGCAGTGCGGACAGGTGCCCTCGACATAGCGGTCGGGCAGGAAGCGGGCGTCGTCGACCGAATAGATCATCCGGTCGACCCGCTCCTCGTTCAGGCCGTTCTTCTCGAGGACGTCGGCGAAATGCTGGGTCAGGCGCTGGTTGGGCGCGTTCGAGGACCGGCCGAACCAGTCGTAGCTGAGGCCGAAGGCCTGTCCGGCGGCCTTCTGGACCTCATGCTGTTCGTCGCAATAGGTCCGCACGTCCTGACCGGCGGCCGCAGCGGCCAGCTCGGCCGGGGTGCCGTGCTCGTCGGTGGCGCAGATGTAGAGGACCTCATGGCCCTGCGCCCGCTTGAACCGGGCATAGACATCCGCCGGCAGCATCGACCCCGCAAGGTTGCCCAGGTGCTTGATGCCGTTGATGTACGGCAGGGCCGAGGTGATCAGAATGCGGGGCATGGCGGTCCGGTATGCTGGGAAGGCGACCGATATAGGGTGATGCGACGGCGGCGTCACCTTGCTTGCCAGCCGGCCGGGTCTGCACCGCCAAGGTGTCTAGGACACTTTACATCTGGCGCTTGGCGGTGTACAGGTTCCTTTACATCATCAGGCCGTTCGTGGCCGTGCTGAAGGAGCGAAATGATGTCACGTGGTCTGTCCTGGACGCTTGCAGGATGTCTCTCCGGCTTCGGAGTCCTCTTCCTGACCATCTGGTCCGGGGAAGATTCCGGCAGCATGGCCGCCGTGATGTTCGCCTGCGCCTCCGTCATGCTGGCGACCAGTGAGGTGCGCAAGGCGGGCAAGTCGCCCTGCCCCGACCAGACGCCCGATCAGCCGCCGGTCGACTGAAGCCGCCGCGCCACCCGCACGAACCGTCCGGTCAGCAGCACGGACGACACAAGGCTGGCGACGATGATGGCCCAGACCAGGCCGTTGACGCCGACTTCATGCGCCCACCACCAGCCCAGCGGCATCATCACCACGCTGTAGGACAGGAAATGCATGATCGTGGGCCACCAGACGTCGCCCGCCGCCCGGTTGGCGGAGGCTGAGACGACCTGGATCCCGTCGGCGACGAAGAACAGGGTGGTCAGCACCAGCGCCGGAATGACGACCGCCAGCAGCGCCGGATCGCGGTTGTAGGCGCTGGCAATCAGCGGCGCCCCCGGCCAGACCAGCAGGGCGACCGTCAGCGTCAGGGCGGTGACCACCCCGATCCCGACCAGACCGGCGCGCATCACGCCGCGCCCGTCACCGGCTCCATAGGCCCGCCCGACCAGCACGGCGGTCGCCGCCGACAACCCCATCGGCAGCATGAAGACCATGGCCGAAACATTGAGCACGATGGCCCAGGCCGAGGTCTCGATCGCGCCCAGCTGGCCGGCGATGAAGGTCATGGCGGCAAAGGCCCCGACCTCGATGAAATAGCTGGAGCCGGCGCCGTAGCCGATCTTGCGCTGCTCGCGCTCGGCCGGCAGGTCGCGCTTCGGCCGGTTGAACACGCCCAGCGCCCGCGCCTCGGGCAGGCGCAGGATGTAGGCGATCAGGAACACCGCCAGCGAGGTCCGGGCCACAAAGGTGGCCCAGGCCGAGGCCACGGCCCCGTCGAGGCCGATGCCCAGCAGGTCGGGTACCAGCAGCAGGTTCAGCGCCAGATTGAGGCCATTGGCGATCCACATCGCCCACATGCCCGCGCGCGGCCGGTGCATGGCCTCGAGGAAGAACTGCGCCGCCACACTGACCAGATAGCCGGGCATGGACAGGGCAAAGACCACCAGCACCGGCGAAGCGCCCTCGGCCAGGCCGTCGGCCAGGCCCATATGCTGGAGCGCCCAGGGTCCGAGCAGGATCAGGCCGAACATCGAGGCGAAGCCGAGCTGGAGCGAATAGGTCACGCCGCGTCGCAGCACCCCGCCGACCTCGCTGCGGCGACCCTCGCCCAGCAGGCGCGCGGTCATCACCTGCACCCCCATCATCAGGCCCACGGCTGTGGTGATGATGATCGACGTCGGCGCCAGGGCCAGCGAACTGAAGGCCAGCTCCAGCCCCGAGAAATTGCCGACCACGATCACATCGGTCAGCCCCATGGTCATGATGCCGACGCGCGCAAGCACCACCGGCCACGCGAGATGCAGCAGGTCTTTCAGGGTGGCGCGGGTCTGGAGGCTGAGGCCGATCATGGGAGGCGCGACAGGCCACGGCGAAGGTCGAAGGTCAACCCGGCTTTCCTTGCGCGCCCATAAGGAGAGTCGCTTCCCCCTGCTCGCGAAGCCGCTTAAACCAGCCGCATGCCCAAGCTGACGTCCGCCATCGATCCGCACAGCCCCGCCTTCAAGGCGCTCGACGCCCATAACCGGGCGCTCCGTGACGAACTGCGAGAGAAGGTGGCGAAGGCCGCGCGCGGTGGCTCGGACGCCAGCCGCGACCGCCACGTCTCGCGCGGCAAGCTGCTGCCCCGCGATCGGGTCGAGCGGCTGCTGGAACCCGGCTCGCCCTTCCTCGAGATCGGCCAGTTGGCGGCCAACGGCATGTATGGCGATGCCAAGGATCCCGACGGCGCGCCCGGCGCGGGAATGATCTGCGGCATCGGCCGGGTCTCGGGTCGCGAGGTCATGATCGTGGCCAACGACCCGACGGTGAAGGGCGGTGCCTATTTCCCGATGACGGTGAAGAAGCACCTGCGGGCCCAGGAGATCGCCGAGCAGAACCGCCTGCCCTGCGTCTATCTGGTCGATTCAGGCGGGGCCAACCTGCCCCACCAGGCCGAGGTCTTCCCGGACCGCGACCATTTCGGCCGCATCTTCTTCAACCAGGCGCGGATGTCGGCGAAGTCGATCCCGCAGATCGCCTGCGTCATGGGCTCCTGCACCGCGGGCGGGGCCTATGTCCCGGCCATGTCGGACGAGAGCGTCATCGTTCGCAACCAGGGCACCATCTTCCAGGCCGGTCCGCCGCTGGTGAAGGCCGCCACGGGCGAGGTTATCTCGGCCGAGGAACTGGGCGGCTCGGAAACCCACGGACGCAAGTCCGGCGTGGTCGACTATGTCGCCGAGAACGACGAGCACGCGCTCGAGATCGTCCGCACCATCGTCGACAGCCTGAACACCGTGAAGTCGGTCGAGCTGGATGTGCGCGAGCCCCGCGCCCCGGCCTATGACGCCGAGGAACTGTACGGCCTGATCCCCGACGATGTCCGCGCTCCCTATGATGTGCGCGAGGTCATCGCCCGCCTGGTCGACGGCTCGGAGTTCGACGAGTTCAAGGCCCTGTACGGCACGACCCTGGTCTGCGGCTTCGCCCGCATCTGGGGCTATCCGGTCGCCATCCTGGCCAACAACGGGGTGCTGTTCTCCGAGAGCGCGCTCAAGGGAGCCCACTTCATCGAACTGGCCTGCAAGCGGAAGATCCCGCTGCTCTTCCTGCAGAACATCTCGGGCTTCATGGTCGGGGGCAAATACGAGGCCGAGGGCATCGCCAAGAACGGGGCCAAACTGGTCACCGCCGTCTCCTCAGCCGAGGTGCCCAAATTCACGGTCCTGATCGGCGGCAGCTTCGGGGCCGGCAACTACGGCATGTGCGGCCGGGCCTTCGCCCCGCGCTTCCTGTTCACCTGGCCGAACAGCCGGATCAGCGTCATGGGCGGCGAACAGGCTGCTGCCGTCCTCGCCACCGTCCACCGCGACGCCGACAGCTGGACGCCGGATCAGGCCGAGGCCTTCAAGGCCCCGATCCGCCAGAAATACGAGGATGAGGGCAATCCGTACCACGCCACCGCCCGCCTCTGGGACGACGGCGTCATCGACCCGGTGCAGACGCGGGACGTGCTGGGGCTGGCGATTAGCGCCTCGCTGAACGCGCCGATCCCGGAGACGACCTTCGGCGTGTTCCGGATGTAATCAGGGCTGGCGGAGAACCTTCTCCATCGCCTTCCCCTTCGCCACCTCGTCGACAAGTTTGTCGAGGTGGCGGATTTCCCGCATGAACGGGTCCTCGATCGCCTCGACCCGGTGGCCGCAGATCATCCCGGTGATGAGGAAGCGGTTCGGGTTCATGGCCGGGGCTTCGGCGAAGAAGGTCTCGAAGTCCGTCTTCGCGGCCAGCAGGGCCTCCAGCTGATCCTGCGAATACCCCGTCAGCCAGCGGATCACCTGATCCACCTCGGCCCGTGTCCGGCCCTTCCGTTCCGCCTTGGCGACATAGTGGACGTGGACACCGGCCACGCTTATGCGGCGGACGCGGTCGTTCGGGCTGGTCTGCATTCAGAACGGTATGGTGGACCGCACCGGCTCGTCCAGCGCCCAGCGGTAGGAGCCCGGACCGAACGGCAGATCGAACAGGCGCGGGGCCTCGCTGTCGGGGGTCGGGTCCATATGCAGTTCGAAGGCCGACAGCAGGGCGCGCCGGGTGCGTTCGGCGGCAGGGCCGTGGACGCCCTTGCGCTGCAGGATACGCCCGATGACCACGTCACGATGGGCCGCTCCGCCCTGGGCCCTGAGCTGTTCCCGGATCTCTGCGGCGAGCTTGACCTTGGTCGGGGTCAGTCGGGCCGGCTTCCTGACGGTGGACGCAACAGCTTTCGACATGGGTGGCCTCGCCCCGCGGACGTTCTCGTTAACGATCCGGTCATCAAGACGAGCAGCCCCTGCCTGTCAAGATAACGCCGGTCTTTGCGCGAGCGCGATGCGATTTGCCGGGCGATGCGTTACAGACTCACAGCCTCAAGAGGACCCGCCATGAGCCAGCCGACCGACGCCGACCTGAACGCCCTCGACATCACCCCGGCCGAGGCCGCCGAGATCAACGCCATCGCCCACCCGCTGCTGGCCGACGCCGCGCCCGACGCCAATGGCGATCTGGTGCGGATCGACTCCACCGCCGACGGCGTGGTCTTCGTCACCATCAACCGGCCCGACAAGCGCAACGCCTTCGACGCCCCGACCATCGCGGCCCTGTATGAGACGTTCGAGACGCTGCAGGGTGCCGACAACGTGCGCGTGGTGTTCATCCGCGGGGCGGGCGGGACGTTCAGCGCCGGCGCGGACCTGGCCTGGATGGCGGACGCCGTCCGCTGGTCCGAGAGCGACAATCGCGATGACGCCATGGGTCTGGCGAAGATGCTCAAGGCGCTGCACGACGTACCGGCGATGACCGTGGCCATCGTCGAGGGCGCGGCCATGGGCGGCGGGGCCGGCATCGTCGCAGCCTGCGACATGGCCGTGGCGGTCAAGGGCGCGAAATTCGCCTTCTCCGAAGTCAGGCTCGGGCTCATCCCCGGGACCATCGCCCCCTATGTCGTCGAGGCCGTCGGTGCCCGCACCGCCCGGGCCTTGTTCATGACGGCCGAACTGTTCGACGCCGACGCGGCCAGGGGCTTCGGCCTGGTCGGTCAGGTGCTGGACAGCGCCGACCAGATCGACGGCTTCATCGCCAGCTTCTCCGACAGCATGAAGGCCTGCGCGCCCGGAGCCGTGGGCGACGCCAAGCGGCTGGTGAACCACGTCGCCGGCCACCGCATCGACCATGCCCTGATGGAAGAGACCGCCAAACGCATCGCCCGCGCCCGCGTCTCGCCCGAGGGCCAGGAAGGCGTCGGGGCCTTCCTTGAGAAGCGGAAGCCGCGCTGGGCGGAGTAGCGCGGTGATTGGTGGTTGGTGATTGGTGGTGGCAGCCGCCGCCATCCTGCCCGGTTGGCTCACACCCTGACTGACTGACTGACCGAACCAATCACCAACCACCCCTCGACCCTCGACCCTCGCCCCTCTAAACCGGACCCATGTTCAAATCCGTCCTGGTCGCCAATCGCGGCGAGATCGCCTGTCGCGTCTTCCGCACTGCCCGCAGCATGGGTATCCGCACGATCGCGGTCTATTCCGAGGCCGATGCGAAGGCCCTGCACGTCCGCGAGGCCGATGAAGCCGTCCTGATCGGCCCCGCCCCGGCCCGCGAGTCCTATCTGGATGCCGCGAAGGTACTGGCCGCGGCCAGGGCCACGGGTGCCGAGGCCATCCATCCCGGCTATGGCTTCCTGTCCGAGAACGCTGACTTCGCCGAGGCCGTCATGGCCGCCGGCCTGGTCTGGATTGGCCCGCCCCCGGCCGCCATCCGCGCCATGGGACTGAAGGACGCCGCCAAATCCCTGATGATCGCCGCCGGCGTGCCCGTCACCCCCGGCTATCTCGGCGAGGACCAGTCGCTGGCCCGTCTGCAGACCGAGGCCGACGCCATCGGCTATCCGGTGCTGATCAAGGCCGTCGCCGGCGGCGGCGGCAAGGGGATGAGGAAGGTCGAGCGCGCCGAAGACTTCGCCGACGGCCTCGCCTCGGCCCAGCGCGAGGGCCAGGCCTCGTTCGGCGATCCGCGCGTCCTGATCGAGAAATACATCACCCGCCCGCGCCACATAGAGGTGCAGGTCTTCGGCGACAGCCACGGCGAGATCGTCCACCTCTATGAGCGGGACTGCTCCCTGCAGCGCCGCCACCAGAAGGTCATCGAGGAGGCCCCGGCCCCCGGCATGGATGCCGCCGCCCGCAAGGCCATCACCGACGCCGCCGTCCGCGCCGCCAGGGCCGTAAACTATGAGGGTGCCGGCACCATCGAATTCATCGCCGACGCCTCCGAGGGCCTCAAGGCCGACCGCATCTGGTTCATGGAGATGAACACCCGGCTGCAGGTCGAACACCCGGTCACCGAGGCCGTCACCGGCGTCGATCTGGTCGAATGGCAGTTCCGCGTCGCCGCCGGTGAGCCCATGCCGCTGAAGCAGGACGAGATCGAACTCAGCGGCTGGGCCATGGAGGCGCGCCTCTACGCCGAGGACCCGGCGAATGGCTTCCTGCCGAGCATCGGTCGGCTGGACCATTTCGTCATGCCCGAAGGCGTGCGGGTGGACACCGGCGTCGAACAGGGCGGCGAGGTCAGCCAGTTCTACGACCCGATGATCGCCAAGCTGATCGTCCATGCGGAGACGCGGGAAGAGGCGGCGGAGGACCTCGCTGAGGCCGCCCGTCAGGTCGAGGTGTGGCCGGTGAAGACCAATGCCGCCTTCGTCATGAAATGTCTCGAGCATCCCCGGTTCGTGGCCGGTGATGTCGACACCGGCTTCATCGCGGCCGAGGAGAGCGATCTCGCTGCTGAACCGCTGTCGGAAATGGGGATCGAGGACGCGGCCAACAGGCTGCGCCAGTTCGCGTCGCCGCGGGGCGACCGGACCATATCACCCTGGGACCATCTCGACGGCGCCATCGGCTTCCGCGCCAATGCCCCCGATCAAAGGACCCAGGCCGTCCGCGTCGACGGCGCGCACCATCTCGCCCAACTGCTCGGCGAGGACGATCATCCGATGACGCGCCTGATCGGCCTGTCGGCGACGCGGGTGATCGCATTCGAGAATGGCTCGGCCTTCGACGTCAGCGCCTTTGGCCGGGCCGGGAGCGGATCGGGCTCCGGCCCCGCCTCCGACGGTGCCCTCCGCGCGCCCATGCCGGGCAAGATCGTCGCCACGCCCGCGAAGGCCGGCGACACGGTGACCAGGGGCCAGCCCGTCGTGGTGCTGGAGGCCATGAAGATGGAGCACGCCCTCGTCGCTCCGTTCGATGGCGTGGTCGGCGAAATCGGTGTCTCGGTCGGCGATCAGGTGGCGGCGGACACGGTGCTGGCCACTGTCACGGCCGGCGCGGCCTGAGCCAGTTCAGCGAAACCCGACCCCGCCCACCGGCGTCGTCACCTGGGCATCCGCGAAGGTCGCCATCAGCTGCATGGCCCGGCGGATCGCCGCCTTTATCTCGGGAACCTGCAGCGACGCGCGGTGCGCGGCCTCATCGGTCCAGACCTCGGTCACCCAGACGGCGTGATCATCCGCCGGGTCGTGGGCGACGATATAGCTGAGGCAGCCCGGCATGGTCCCGAGCTTCTCCAGCAGGACCGCGGTCAGCGCATCCCGCTGACCCGCGGTCGCCGTCATCTTGCCGATCAAACCGTACATGATGCGCCCGTTCGTTTCCGCGCCCGCGGCGGTCCGTGGATCTCAGGACCGCCGTCAGGTCGCACCCGATTCCTTACGCCCCCTGCCCGACCTTGTCTCCCTGTCCGGGCGGCTGCGACCTATCGCCGGGGACAGGTCCGGATGCCGAGCAGCGTGTAGAGCGGACAGGTGCCGAACAGGCCGGTCAGCAGCGGTACGAGGCCGACCCAGCCCCAGGGCGTCTGGGGCCCGACAAAGACGATCGCGATCAGGCCGAGCCCGAGGATGACCCGCAGAATTCGATCCAGCCCGCCGACATTTGCCTTGAACATGATGTATCTCCCGCAAGGTGATCATTGATGCTGGGCGGCTCCGGCGCTCCGCGCCTTGTCCTGGAACAATCTCCGCCCGGGACATGGGGCATCGCCGGTCGCACTGCGAGAAAGAGGATCGTTTGCCGCTTCACATGATCAAGCTGTGCGTCGGCGTCGCCAAGGTGGAGACGCTCGAACGCCGCGCGGCCAGGGGCGACTGGTTGACCGTCCATACGCGCATGACACCCAAGCGGGCAGCGGAGCTGGAAGACGGCGGATCGCTGTACTGGGTGATGAAGGGCTCGGTGACCTGCCGGATGCCGATCCTCGACATCGCCACCCTGGGCGAGGGCAAAACCTCGATGTGCCACATCACCCTGTCGCCTCAGGTCGTCCGCACCGCCCCCCAGGCCCGCCGACCCTTCCAGGGCTGGCGCTATCTGGAACCGAAGGACGCGCCGCCGGACCTGTCGACCCTCGACGCCGGCGAAGTGCCGGAGGATCTGGCGCAGCGGCTGAGGGAGATGGGGGCCTGGTAGGGATGAGGGATCAGGGATTAGGGATTAGGGCAGGATGCTGCGACCATCCCGTCGCGGCGTCCTCGATTCCCTCATCCCTCATCCCTGATCCCTAGTCCATCCAATGCCCGCTCCCCGCTCCGACCGGCTGGAAGACGCCCTTCACCGCATCTTCGAGGGGGGCAAGACCACGCGCGCCAGCTGGTTCGCCCTGACGGGCGGCGAGACCCTGTTCGCAGAGGGCGACAGCGCCGACACACTCTATCTGCTGCGCAGCGGCCGCCTGGGTGTGTTCCGCCGCGATCACGGCGAGGCCCGGCCGCCCCAGTTTGTCGGCGTCATCCGGCCCGGTGAACCCGCCGGAGAAATGGCCATGCTGGCCGGGACCGAGCACACCGCCGACGTCGTCGCCCTGCGCGATTGTGAGGTCCTCGCCCTGCCCCGCGACGCCTTCTTCGAGGCAGCGCGGACCGAGCCGGATCTGATGGTCGAACTGTCCCGCCTGATGATCCAGCGCGCGCGAGACCGGCGCTCCGGCGGCGGCGAACCCAGCGTGTTCGGCTTCATCTCCGCCCGCCCCCAGCCGATCCGCGCCTTCGTCGAACGCATCGCCGCGGCCATCGAAGCTGACGGCTTCAGCTGTCAGGTGATCGACCATTCCGCCCTCGCCTCGGCCGCCGAATGGTTCAGCCGGGTCGAGGACGCCCACGACTTCGTCCTCTACGTCGCCGAAATGGATGAGCCCGCCTGGGCCGCCCTGTGCGCCCGGCAGGTCGATCGCGTCTTTGTGGTGGGCAATGGCCTGATGGCCCCGCCCAACCGGCCCATGCCGCATGCGGGGGTTCTCGACGCCCAGCGCCGCACCGATCTGATCCTCTTGCGCGACCCGCGCATGGCCCGGCCGGCCAATACGGCGGTCTGGCTGGACGCCATCCAGCCCGGCCGCTGGTTCCAGGCGGTCGAGGGCGACAAGGCGGACGCCGACCGGATGGCGCGCGTCATCACGGGCTCCGCGGTCGGGGTGGTCATGTCCGGCGGCGGTGCGCGGGCCTATTCCCACATCGGCGCGCTCAGGGCCCTGCATGAGGCCAGGGTGCCGATCGATTTCGTGGGCGGTTCATCCATGGGGGCGGTTATCGCCGCCGGCCCGGCCATGGGCTGGTCGCAGGAAGAGCTGGAGGCCCGGATTCACCGGTCCTTCGTCGAGAGCGACCCGCTGTCGGACATCACCTTCCCGATGCTGGCCATGACCCGGGCGAAGAAGGTCGAGCGCCTGCTGGAGGAGGCCTATGGCGACATCGATCTGGCGGACCTGTCCCGGCCCTTTTTCGCGGTCTCCACCAATCTGACCAGCGGCAAGATCGAGGTGCACCGGCGCGGCCTGATGCGACGCGCCATGCGGGCCTCGATCGCCATACCCGGCCTGCTGCCGCCCATCGTCATCGACGGGCAGGTGCTGGTCGACGGGGCGGTGCTGAAGAACCTGCCGACCGAGGTCATGCGCCAGATGCACAGCGGGCCGATCGTCGGCATCGACATGTCCGAGACCCGGGGCGTCGACCCGGACCTGATCGAGCATCCGCCGTCGATCTGGCGGCTGATTGTCACCGGCGCCTGGCGGCGGGGTCCGCCGATCGTCTCGATCCTGATGCGCTCGGCCACCCTGACCACGGATGCGGACATCGAGAGCTCACGCGCCGCCACCGATGTGCTGATCCAGCCGACGCCTGACGGGCTCGACATCCGCGACTGGAAGGGTTTCGACACCGGCGTCTCCGCCGGCTATCTCGCCGCCGCCGCGGCGCTGGCCAGGCTGGATGGACCCGTCACCGGCCTGCGGCGGCGACGCTCCGTCAGCGACGTCGCGCCACCAGAAACAGGCGCGGAAACGGCAACAGGGTCACGCCGTCCGGACGTCGTGGAAACGCCCCGGAAAGCCGCGCGCCGAGGGTGGACAGGAAAGCCGCACCCATAGACGGGTCGTCCAGCGCCGCAAGGAAGGGTCGCAGGGCCGTGCCCTTCATCCATTCCAGCACCGCCTCGGGTCCCGTGAGGGCGTGCAGATAGGTAGTGGCCCAGATGTCGATCTCGTCACAGGACCCCGCCAGAACCTCATAATAGCGCTCGGGCGACAGCAGGGGCGCGATGCCCCCGACGCCGGCCAGTGCGGCGGCCCATGGCCCCTCGGCAGCCACCGCACGCATCAGGGTGTGATGCCGGGTCTCGTGCGCCATGGGCATCTGGATGCCGAGGACACCGCGCGACGACATCGACTCCGCCAGACGACCCAGCAGGGCGGGATGATCGGGCAGCCAGTGCAGGGAGGCGTTGGCCAGGATGAGGTCGGCGGGCCGGTCCGGGCTCCAATCGGTGATATCCCCCAGCCGCCAGTCGACATCGGAACCCAGCGCCTGCGCGCGCGCCAGCATGTCGGCGCTGGAATCCAGTCCATGAACCGCCGCGCCGGGATGGCGACGCTTCAGCAGGGCGGCGTGCTGGCCGGTGCCGCAGCCCAGGTCCCAGATCTCACGTGGCTCCAGACCGCCGGGCAGGCGCAGCAGCAGGTCGAGGGCGGCGCGGTCGCGCTCTGCCTCGAAGCGGCTGTACTGTTGGGGGTCCCAGGCGGGGGGCGTGTCGGTCATGCCGGAAAACGCCTGCACGAAGTGGGGAGATGGTACCGCCTCTCAGGCTTGAACTGAGGACCTCCGGTTCCACAAACCGGCGCTCTAACCAACTGAGCTAAGGCGGCGCGCTCTCGCGAGCGGCGTGTCTAGCGGGGTCTCGGTCGGCGATCAAGACGGATAAGAGATCGCGCGCGCTTGTCTTAGGGAACATCGCACTGCGGCGATCCGGGCCAGTGGACCAATGTCGCTTCCGTCCCCCGGTCAGCCGCCAGGCCATTGCGCTGACGCCAGAAACAAAAACGCCCCGGAGGCGGACCTCCGGGGCGTCTTCGTCAGATTTTGAGCCTTACTCGGAAGGCAGGACGAACGTCATGTTGAACGTCACCCGCGCACCGACCGCAGCACCATCAACCTCGCGAGGCGAGACCCGGGCGCGACGAGCGCCCGCGAGCGCCGCCTGGCCGAAGCCGGCACCGGCCGGATCCTCGGAAATGATCCGGCAATCCGACATCGAACCGTTCGGATTCACCAGGCACTCGAGGCCAACCCGTCCACGCTCGATGCCGCGCGACTGAGCCCGCTCAGGGAACTCGGCCGCCGGTTGGCGCGACCAGGCCGGGTTCCGGATCACCGACGGCCGCGGCGGAGCCGGGGGCGCGGGAGGCGGAGGCGGTCCGGGGACGATAACCGGGGGCCCCCGATACTCGACGCGGTCTTCCTTCTTCGTCGGCTCGATCGGCAGCGTCACCGGAGGCGGCGGTGCGTTCGGAACGACGACCGGGGGACGCACCTGCAGCTTGGGCGGCGGGGGCGTGTCCGGCGGAGGCGGCGGCGGCGGCGGCGGAGGCGGCGGGATCGGTTCGATCAGCTCCACGTCGACCGAGTCGTCAGAGTAGTTGATCTCTTTCAACTTGAACGTGGCGTTGATGAAGTAGATCGCCAGGATCGAGAACAGGATGCTGACGACCAGAATGCTGACCAGGAGCACGCCGGGGGGAACCCCGAAGAAGCCCTTGCGCTTCGGCGCGTCGTACCTGGAACGGTGATATTCAATATCTGTCATGATCTCACCGTTTCCTACTGCACATCCGTATCTTCACCGACCAGGGCAACGCTGTAGAAGCCGTTGTCCTGCAGCGAGTTCATGACCTGCATGAAATCGCCATATCGGGTCGTGCGGTCGGCACGAATGAAGATGCGTTCGTCGGCGGGATTGCGCCGGCCGATCTGCGCCTGCAGCTCCGAACCGATCTGGTCCAGTTCAACCGGTGAGTCGCCAAGGTACGACTGACCATTGCTCTGGATCGAAATATAGATCGGCGTCGGCGGGTTGGGAGCGAGCGGAGCAACGGCACGCGGCAGTTTCACTTCCACGGACGGTGCGGCAAGAGGGGCCGCGACCATGAAGATGATGAGCAGAACCAGCATGATGTCCACGAAAGGCGTGACATTGATCTCGCTGTTCTGCTCAACGGTGTATTTGCCGCCGCCGCCGCCTGAAAGTTTGGCGGCCATCGAGCTTACGCTCCCTTGTCGAGGTTACGCGAGATGGCGTTGGTCAGTTCGGCGCTGAAGCCATCCGAACGGGTGCCGAAAGCCGAGATGCGGGTGTTGAAGTAGTTGTAGAAGATAACGGCCGGAATAGCGGCGAACAGACCGATACCGGTGGCCAGCAGCGCCTCGGCGATACCGGGCGCGACGACGGCCAGGTTGGTCGTGTTGGTGTTCGCGATGCCGATGAAGGAGTTCATGATGCCGTAAACGGTACCGAACAGACCGATGAACGGACCGGTCGAACCCACCGAAGCCATGAACTGCTGGCCGCCCGAGAGGCGCTTGGCCAGGCCGGCCTGAACAGCGGCAACAGCTTGCTGTGCGCGCATCAGGGCCGAGTCAGCGTGATCGCCGGTGACCGAGAGGCCAGCCTGACGCGACAGTTCGATTTCGTCGGTCGCCGCGGCGGCCATATCGGCCAGCGGGTTACCGTCGAACTCGTCCGACGTCGCCACCTTGCGCATGTCCGCGATGGTGCGGGCCTGGCGGAAGGATTCGAGGAACTGGTCGGTCTTGCGGTTGAGCGAGCCGAACTCGAACATTTTGATGAGCAGCAGAACCCAGGTGAAGATCGAAGCCAGAACGAGGCCGATCATCACGGTCTTAACGACCGGGTCAGCGTCCATGAACATGCTGGCCGGCGTCATCTTGCCGTGGTTTTCACCACCGACGACGGCGGGCTCAGCGGCCGGGGCAGCTTCTGCAGCGGCCGGGGCGGCAGCGGCCGGAGCGGCGGCTGCGGCGGCCGGATCAGCGGCGGGGGCATCCTGCGCGAGAACCGGCGTGCCGGCCATAAGGACGCCAGCGGCGGCCATGGCCAGGAGGATGTTGGTCTTCTTGATATCGAACATAGTTCGCCAGTTCCTGCTGTTTGGTCTGACTTGTGGAACCCAAAAGAAACGGCCGCAGACGACGACCGCCCTCGATGAAATTCTAGTCCGCCGATGCGAGGAAAATTCCCCGATCCTTGGAACGCCTTCTAACGCTTCCGGTTGCCTGATGGCTTCCGGCGCGGCGCTGACGGTCTTGGGGAAACCGTTTTCCCCGCCTCCAACAACTGCCCGCAAAGGAACGCGGTCAAGCTCCTTTGGCGAACGCATACCAGAGCGTCAAGTGCGGGGTGGTGCTTTTCCCCTCGCAAGGGAGCCAGCACACCCGAAGCCGAAGATTCGGGCGGAAAGCGACATTTTCATGATGGGGGCCGTCTCTTTCCCCGATCAGGAAAAGGCGATGGTGCCTGGGGGCGGATTCGAACCACCGACACGTGGATTTTCAATCCACTGCTCTACCAACTGAGCTACCCAGGCGCACGCGTCGCGGCGCGGAGGCGGCGTCTATAGGCGAGCCGTTCGGGGGTGTCCAGCCGTCTGATCAGTCTTCGTTCAGGTCGCCCGTCGGGACCTCGTCCACGCCGCCGGGGATGACGTATCCGCCGGTGAACCAACGCTGCAGATCCACGTCGGCGCAGCGCTTGGAGCAGAAGGGCTTGTATTTGGCGTCCGCCGGCTGGCGGCGGCAGGTCGGGCAAAGGGCCATGGTCACCGGTCCTCGATCACAAATGCGCCCGGCGCGACGGCCGGATCACTCACCAGATGGGCCCGCGGACCCAGCCGCGCCACCAGCGGGGCCGCGTGTCCGGCGTCCTCCGGCGCCGCCCGGGCGCTGATGCGGGCGGTCGTCGTGTCGGACAGGAGGGCGAATCTCAGGCTCCGGACAATGTCCTGCGCGCGCTGCCCGGGGCGTCTGCGCCGGTCGGGGCCGTTGAGGACCTCTTCTAGCGGCGTTCGCCGCCACGGCAGGGCCAGCTGCAGCACGCCGAACCGGTTGACCGGACCGAAGACCACGTCCGGATCGTCGCTGAACGCCGCCTTCGCCGCCGTCATGGCGGAATCGCCGTCCTGGCCCGTGCCGATCAGGTCTATGGCCACCAGCCCGCCCCAGCGCTTCAGCCGGATCATGCGCGCCGCCGCCTGCAGCCCCTGTCGATTCGCCCGCGTCCGCGCGGCCGCACCGAAGGCCACGCCCGGGGCCGGCGCGAGGTCCAGGTCCACCGCGATCAGGGCCCGGGTGCGCTCGACCCTCAGGTCCAGACCGGTTTCCGTGAACAGCTCGCCGGGCGAGGCCGCCTCGTCCTCGGCGTCCCGACTGGCCTGGATCGCCGCCACGCCGGTGACCGGCGTCACGCCGGGTGCCAGACGGGTCAGTATCTCCGCGACGGAGGGACCGGGCGTCAGCAGGCGGGGATCGCCCTCCCCCGCCCCGATCAGGCGCAGCGTCGGCCCCTTGCCCTCGCGCGGCTCGGCGGAGACCTCGACCTCGACCTTCTGGCCGACCGTCAGCCGGTCCTGCCCCCGGAACGGCAGAAAGCCATGCACGACGGCTCCCAGATCAACGAAGCCGCCCTTCAGCCCCGGATGGACCTCGACGATTCGTCCGATGCAGCGGGCACCGAGCCGATGTTCGGGAACATCGTCCTCGCGCTGGATGAGCAGATGTTCGAACCGGCCGTCCCGAACGACCACGCCCCGGACCTCGCCGGGCGTGTCGTCGAGGAAGACCTCGAGGCTCACGAACGCCAGCCCGCGCCGTTCAGCAGATTGACCGTCTCGAACAACGGCAGGCCCATCACGGCGGGATAGCTGCCGACCAGGCGGGTGACGAAGGCCCCGGCCCGGCCCTGGATGCCGTAGCCGCCCGCCTTGCCCCGCCATTCGCCCGAGGCGACATAGGCGGCGATCTCGGGATCGGACAGGACCTTGAAGGAGACGCGGGTGTCGACGACCCGGTGGGTGGTCCGGACCCCGGCGGTGACCGCCACGCCCGTGAAGACCCGGTGATTGCGGCCCGACAGCAGTTTCAGGAACCGGACGGCCTCGGCCTCGTCGGCGGGCTTTTCCAGCAGGCGACGGCCCACGGCGACCACCGTGTCGGCGGCCAGCACCACCGCGTCGGGCGCTCCGGCGGCCACGGCCTCGGCCTTGGACACGGCCAGCCGCGCGGCGAGGCGCGACGGCGTCTCGTCCTTCAGCGGCGTTTCGTCGATGTCGGCGGGTTCGACGCGGTCGGGCGTGATCCCGACCAGCGCCAGCAGTTCGATGCGGCGCGGGCTGGCCGAAGCCAGCACGAGTTCAGGACGCGACAAGCGCGCGCCCTTACTTGAAGCGGTAGGTGATGCGGCCCTTGGTCAGGTCATAGGGCGTCATCTCGACCAGGACCTTGTCGCCGGCCAGCACGCGGATGCGGTTCTTGCGCATCTTGCCGGCGGTGTGGGCGATGATCTCGTGGTCGTTGCCCTCGAGCAGCACGCGGAACGTCGCATTCGGCAGCAGTTCGCTGACGACGCCGGGAAACTCGAGCAGTTCTTCCTTAGCCATGCGGCCTCTCGCGCCCTGAGAATAGGAGTCAGAACGCGCGCCGGGCGAAAGCGCGCGTCGTTAAGGAGCGGGCGTATGCCTGAAAACGGCGGGTTAGTCGAGGATCAACCCCGCCGGTAAAGCGCCGTCACCAGGGTGAACAGCCGCCGCGCCGTCTCGTGGTCGATGGCAATCTTGCCGTCCAGCCGGGCCTTCAGAATCTCGGCACCCTCGTTGTGCAGGCCCCGCCGGCCCATGTCGACGGCCTCGATCTGGGACGGGGACGTGCCGCGCAGGGCTTCGTAATAGCTGTCGCAGATGGCGATATAGTCCTTCACCACCTTGTTCAGGGGCGTCAGCGACAGGCCGTGGACCCGGTGGAAATCCGGCCCGGTGATGTCGAAGGCCAGACGACCGTCCACCATGGCCAGTTTCAGCGCATAGGGACCGTTCGCCGCCCCGGCCGGCTCGAAACTGTTCTTCTCCAGCAGGTCGAAGATGGCGACCCGCCGCTCGTGCTCGATCTCGGCGGTCGCGGACTGCAGCGTCGCGGCGTCGAGGTCGATCGAGGTCAGCCGGTGTTCGCTCACGTGGGATCCGCCTCTTCCGACAGATGGGTCGGTGCCAGTTTGGCGGGCCAGCGCTCCGACAGGTCGGTCAGCACCGCGTCGAGGCATTCGACGTCGATGCGCAGGTCACCGCCGCCGGCGAACATCAGGATGACCCGCCCTCCCGGTGCCTCATCCGGCGCAAACTCCATGGCCAGCAGTTCAAGCGCGCTCTCGGGCAGGCGCGGCAGGCGCCGGCTCTTGACCGCGATGACGTCGCCGAACTGCATCGCCGCCATCACCCGCGTCCCGCCGCACTCCCAGCAGAAGCGGCTGAGCTTCAGCGTCACCCGCCGCGACGCCGGCTCCCAGACGATGTCGACGGGGCGCAGGATGGCGTCCTGCAGGGCCGCAGAAATGATGTGCAGATCGTCGGCGTCCTCGGCCAGCAGGCGCAGCGGTTCGACCGGCGCGCGCGCCGTCGTCTCCGTCTCCGCCTCGCCGACCTCAGTGCTCATTCGCATCGTCTTTGACCCGCCGGATCTCGGCCCCGCAGGCGCTCAGCTTCTCTTCCTGCCGCTCGAACCCGCGATCGAGGTGATAGACCCGCCCGACCGTGGTCTCGCCATGCGCCGCCATGCCGGCGATGACCAGGCTGACCGAGGCCCGCAGGTCGGTGGCCATGACCTGGGCCCCATGCAGCTCTGACACCCCCTTCACCACCGCTTCGCCGGCATGGACGGAGATGTCCGCCCCGAGCCGCGCCAGCTCCGGCGCGTGCATGAACCGGTTCTCGAAGATGTTCTCGTGGATGACGCTGTCGCCGTCGGCCGTCGTCATCAGGGCCATGAACTGGGCCTGCAGGTCAGTGGCGAAGCCCGGATAGACCTCGGTCGCCACATTGACCGCCTTCAGCCGCACGGCCGGGTCGCGCTTCACGATCACGCCGTCGGCGGTCGGCGTCACCTCGACCCCGGCCTCGATCATCTTCTCGCTCAGCGCCGTCATCAGCTCCGGCCGGGTCTTCGTCAGCCGCACCTCGCCGCCGGTCATGGCGGCGGCGACGGCGTAGGAGCCCATCTCGATCCGGTCGGGAATCACCGACCAGCTCGCCCCGCCCAGGGACGAGACGCCGGTGATGGTCAGGACATCGGTGTCGATCCCCTCGATCCGCGCGCCCATGGCGGTCAGACAGCGGGCCAGGTCGCCGATCTCGGGTTCGCGCGCGGCTTTGCGAAGGACCGTCACCCCGTCCGCCAGCACGGCGGCCAGCAGCGCATGTTCCGTCGCCCCGACCGAGACGAAGGGAAACTCGATCTCGGCCCCCTTCAGCCCGTTCGGCGTGCGGGCGATGACATAGCCCTCTTCCAGTTCGATCTCGGCCCCCATGGCGGTCAGGGCCTGCAGGTGCAGGTCGACCGGCCGCGCGCCGATGGTGCAGCCGCCGGGCAGCGAGACCTTGGCCTCGCCGGTGCGGGCCAGCAGCGGCCCCAGCACATTGAACGAGGCCCGCATCTGCCGGACCAGGTCATAGGGGGCGAAGGTCGAGGTCAGGGCCGCGGCGTGGAACAGCGTCTCCTGCCCGTCCGCGCCGTCACGCTCGCTGACCTGGACGCCGAGCGCCTCAAGCAGCCGGCCCAGAAACTTGGTGTCGGCCAGGCGCGGCATATTGGTCAGCAGCAGCGGCTGATCGGTCAGGATCGAGGCGGCCATCAGCTTGAGGGCGGAGTTCTTGGCGCCGCTGATCGGAATGCTTCCGTTCAGCCGGGCGCCGCCGGTGATGGCGATGCTGTCCATGTCGTCTCTTGCGACCCCGTGCAGGGCGCAAGGGGGGATCGGCTATCTAGCGCGGACAACCACCCCGGCGAAAGGCCGACATCGGTCCGGTCGATGACATTCAGTTGCTCGGCTTTGCAGGTCGACCCGTCCGGCCCGCCGCCTTGCGGCGTCGGAGGTTGTCCCGCAGGGCCGTGGCCAGCCTCTGCGCCCTTGCTGTCGCGGGTGTTTTCGCCGGTGCCAGCGGGTCCGGCAGGGACGCCGGCAGGTCGGGTCGGGGCGCGGCGGTCTCGGACTCATCCATGGGCCGATCAGACCCGCTGCAGAACTTTTCCGCAAGCGGGTGCATTCTGGGCTTCCCCCTTTGTCCCCGGTTGGCTATAGGGCCGCTTCCTCAGAACAGGCCGCCGTAGCTCAGTGGTAGAGCGCATCCTTGGTAAGGCTGAGGTCGTGGGTTCGATTCCCCCCGGCGGCACCACTTCTGAAGACAGAAAGGGCGGAGCTTTTACAAGCTCCGCCCTTTTCCGTTCCGGCCTGCCCTGGCGGGCGCTCAGTTGTCGTCGGCCCGATTCGGCTGGACCAGCGGAAAGCGCCGCGGAGGCCCGCCCGGCCGCATGACCCGCGACTCGAACGCCCCGGCCGCCTCGGGCGGCTGATAGCCCGGGAAGGCATAGCCGCTGTCATCGAAGTAGGGATTGCCGTAGCCGCCGCCGTAGCCCCCGTAGGGATAGCCGTTCTCGACCTGGCGATAGCGCAGGTCCAGACGGCCGTTCTCGCCGATCGGCAGGGACACGGCGACGCCGTAGTCGCGATAGCCGCCTGTGCCGATGCCGAAACTGACTTCTCCATGCATCTTGCGATCATCGGCCGGCTCGCGCGCGGCCTCGGCCCAGGGCCTGTCCGCGGTCGAGCGCCCCGCGATCCAGCGATCAATCTGCTGGTCCGTGGTCAGACCATGCGGCACGGCGTCCTGGGTCGCGCCCGCGGTGGAAGCGGCGACCGGCTGGACGTTGGCCTCAAGGTCGACGGTGGTTGCGGGGGCGGTGACGACGACGCCGTCAGGGTCCGAAGCCATCAATGCGGCCGCGAGGATCAGTCCGGATACGGCCATGCAAGGAACTCCACTGGTTGGATCACCCTAGCCGCAAATGAGGCCAAGGTCAGGCCGTTCCGTCGCCGCGGCCCAGGGGGTCGGGCAGCGTGCCGCCTTCCGGCACGAAGCTGAGCGCCACGGAGTTGATGCAGTAGCGCAGGCCGCCCGGTCCGGGCCCGTCCGGGAACACATGCCCCTGATGGCTGTCGCAGCGGGCGCAGCGGGTCTCGGTGCGGGTCATGCCGTACGACCGGTCGGTGATGGCCCGGACGTGGGCCGGATCGACCGGCTCGGTAAAACTGGGCCAGCCGGTGCCGCTCTCGAACTTGGTCCCGGTCCGGAACAGCGGCAGGCCGCATTCCCGACAGCAGAACACCCCTGCCCGCTTCTCGCCCAGCAAGGTCCCGCAGAACGGGGCCTCGGTGCCATGCGCGAGCAGCACGCGCTTCTCCTCGGCGGACAGGTCGGCCTCCAGCGCGACGCGCTGGCTGTCGCTCGGCGGCGTCAGGTCATAGCCGGACTGGGAACGCAGGGTCGGGGCGGTGTCTGGATCAGTCATGGCCATGAAATAGGAAGTGCCTGCCGAGGGTTCCAGCCTTCTTCCTCCGCTCCATGGGGAGGAGCGCATAGGACTTCGTCCGGGAGCCCCGATCCGGGCCCGCGCGGGCCCTCGTCCGGGGCGGATCGTGGATCAATCGTCGCCGTAGACTGTGCTCGGAATGCCGTTGCTGCGGAGCAGATCGGCGGCCAGCAGGTGCCGGTCGCCGTACTGGGTTCCGTATTTCGCATGAAGTTCGGTGTACCAGATCGCCCGCCGCCGGGTCATCTCGGCGAGCAGAAGGCGCATTTCATCATAGCTGTGCTTCTGAACCAGACGGTCGGCCGTGGTGCAGTCCGGCGCGAGGGGCAGCTGGATGTCGTGCCGGTGCCAGGCCCGGCCCTGGCCGAGCACGTCCAGATAATCCATCCGCGCCATATCGGACATGGCCATGACGGTCGGCTCGTCGAGCCCTTGAGCGATGATGGCGGTGAGGTTCGCCATGCGTGCGGCGGCGGCCGCCTCGGTGCATGCGGTTTCCCAATCGCGGATGGAGCGCGCGACGACGCTTTCAGCCTTGATCGCCCGAATCTCAGACGAAAGCGCTGACGTGTCGCCCGCAATCCAGGCGTCAATGGCCGGGGTCAGCCGGGCTGCGGCGACACCCTCGCCAAAAGCTTTCGGCGCGCCCGGACTCACGGCCGGGACCGACGCGCCGTCAGAGCAGCCCGCAAGGAGCACGGCCAGGGCCAGCATACGCAGCCCCTGCCCGTGTGGTTGTCTGTCGCCACGGCCCATTGTTGTCCCCCCGCCCCCGGTCCCTAGTGGGTGACGAGTCAACGCGGGTTTAACCGCTCGCCATCGGGGCAGGCATCGGACAGCGAGGCGGCTCGGCTTCGTTTCAGCCGGGATGACAGGAGGCAGTGCGGGAATCGAAAAGGCCGGCCGGGATGCCCCGGCCGGCCTTTCCTGTCTCTCGAGACTGTACTGCTTACTGGAACAGCGTTCCCACCCAGGTCCGGACCGCAGTCTCATCGACCGGGTTGCCGGTGTAAACGAGGCCCTGGGCCGGAGTGTAGGGCTGGTTGTTGGCGCGCGGGCGCGAGGTCCAGGCCTTGTGGCCGTAGCTGAGGTCCGAATAGTTCGACGGCAGGCGCAGCAGCGTCGGCTCGACGAAGATCGAGTCGGTCGCCGTGGTCGTGCCCGCGATGCGGACGTTCGGCAGTTTCGACAGCAGGTCCAGCGTGTCGAGGCAGCCACCCGAGCAACCGGCGTCGACCAGCACGATCACCGGCCCCTGGACGGGGTTGGGCGCGCCGGTGTCGGCCACGGCGGGACGGCCGGCGAGGGTGAAGGTCGGACGGCCGGCGGCGATGGCGGCGTCAAAGGCGGCCACGATCTCGCGGGTCTGCTCGATCACGGACATCGATTCCTGGACGAAATAGGGATCGGCCTCCATGCGGCCGAGGGCGGCGGCGTACCAGTCGCGGTTGCCCTGGGTGGCGCGGTAGGTGATGTCGCCGGCGGCCGGCTGGCGGCTGACCGTGAACTCCGGCGTCCAGATGCGGTTGGCCATGCCGTAGCCGCGCGCGGTCGAGGAGTTCTCGCCCGAACCCGAGGCGGCGCGCAGATCCAGGACGAAGCCTTGCGGCCCGCGCAGCGTCGCTGCCTGGGCCTCGACGGCGGCGTTGAAGGCCGGCCAGCCGGCGCTGTCGGCGAAGGAGTGAACGTGCAGCCACGGGCGGCCGTTGACCGTCTCAACCGCCAGCGGCGTTGCGGGCGGCATATAGACGGTGGCGCGGTAGGCGGCCTCGAGGTCACCGGCCACGACCGGGATCGGGCGGATCTGGATGTCGCGCGGGCGACCGCGGCCGGACTGGAAGCTGCACTGCGACGGCACGCCCGTGGTGAACGGGTTGTTCCGGTTCCACATCAGATAGGGGGCCGAGGTGACCCGGCCCGCCTCGGTCTCGAGGTTGCCTTCCCAACGGTCCAGCTTGGCGCGGGCAAATTCCTCGATCGGGGTCAGGTTGCAGCCGGTGACCACGTCGCCGACCCGCGGTGCGCTGCGGGTGCCCGGCTTCACATAGGTCACGACATAGCGGCCATCACGCCAGCCGGTGGCGAAGCCGGGCCAGCTGATGCCGAAATAGGGGCCCATGCCTTCAAAGGTCGGGCTGACCAGGATGTTCGAATCGCGGAAGCCGCCGGCGTAGTAGCGCAGCAGATAGGCGTGGCTGTCGCCGCTGTTCACGCGCGACGAAAGACCCAGCGCTTCCTGCAGACCGCTGTCCAGCCAGGCGCGGAAGCCCTGGCTGGCCGCGCCCTGAACCGCGGGGGCGGGGTGGTTGGCGGCCAGTTCATCATGCGACCTTTGAAGATCCTGCCGCGCCAGGGCCCGGAAATCCTGGGCGGAGGCGGCGCCGACGCTGACAACGAGCGACAGGGCGGCGGCGGCGACAAAGGTAAGCGGTCGGGACATCAGGTCAGGCTCCAGGCCAGTAAGCGGGACAGGGACGGATCAAGATTGAAAGAACGGCAATGAATGGAACTGGAACGGGTTAAACCCCATCGGAACCGCCCTTGCCAAGCCCATACCCGGCTCAGGTGAACGCCCCCTCGGTTTACTCCCGTGGGATCGCGGCCTAATCGGGGCGATCACCCCACGCTGCGATCACGCTCGCTTCAGATTCAAAGACACATGTTCTCCAAAATCCTGATCGCCAACCGCGGCGAGATCGCCGTCCGCATCATCAAGACCTGCCGCCGCATGGGCATTGCCACAGTGCAGGTCTATTCCGAGGCCGACGCCGGTTCGCTGGCGGTCGAAATGGCCGACGAGGCGGTGCTGATCGGCCCGGCTCCCGCCGCCCAGTCCTATCTGCTCGCGGACAGGATCGTCGAAGCGGTGCGTCAAACGGGCGCGGAGGCGGTCCACCCCGGCTTCGGCTTCCTCAGCGAGAACGCCGGCTTCGCCCGCCGCCTGCGCGACGAGGGCATCGCCTTCATCGGTCCGAATCCCGAAGCGATCGACGCCATGGGCGACAAGATCAGCTCCAAGAAGCTGGCCGCCGCCGCCGGTGTCTCCACCGTCCCGGGCCATATGGGCCTGATCGAGACGACAGAAGAGGCGGTCCGGATCGCCAATGAGATCGGCTATCCGATCATGATCAAGGCTTCGGCCGGCGGCGGCGGCAAGGGCATCCGCGTCGCCCACTCCGACGCCGACATGGCCGAGGGCTTCGCCGCCGTGAAGGCCGAGGCGCTCAACGCCTTCGGCGACGACCGCGTCTTCCTCGAGAAATTCATCATCGACCCGCGCCACATCGAGATCCAGGTGATGGGCGACAAGCACGGCCACGTCGTCCATCTGTTCGAGCGCGAATGCTCGATCCAGCGGCGGAACCAGAAGGTCATCGAGGAGGCCCCCTCCCCGCTGCTCGATCCGGCCACCCGCGACGCCATGGGCGCCCAGGCCGTCGCCCTGGCCAAGGCCGTGAACTACGACAGCGCCGGCACGGTCGAATTCGTCGCAGGTCAGGACAAGTCGTTTTATTTCCTTGAGATGAACACACGACTTCAGGTCGAACATCCGGTTACTGAGCTGATTACCGGCGTCGATCTGGTCGAGCAGATGATCCGTTCCGCCTGGGGCGAGACCCTGGCCTTCGAGCAGAAGGACCTCGCCATCAACGGCTGGGCCATCGAGAGCCGCATCTATGCCGAGGACCCCTACCGCGGCTTCCTGCCTTCGATCGGCCGCCTTGTCCGCTACGAACAGCCCGAGGAAGGCGACCAGGGGGACTATATCGTCCGCAACGATTCCGGCGTCCGCGAGGGCGACGAGATCTCCATGTTCTACGACCCCATGATCGCCAAGCTGTGCGCCTGGGGCGAGACCCGCGACGCCGCCGTCGACGGCATGGCCCGGGCGCTGGAGGACACCCACATCCAGGGCGTCGGCCACAACATCCCCTTCCTCGCCGCGGTCATGGACCAGCCCCGCTTCCGCTCGGGCCATATCTCGACCAGCTACATCAAGGACGAGTTCCCCGACGGCTTCCACGGCCTCGCCCCCGATCGCCGCCAGACCGACATCCTGATCGCCTCGGCCGCCGCCATGAACGAGATCGCCGCCGAAGCTTCCGGCGATCCCTCCGGCCGCACTGACTGGATCGTCCTCATCGCCACGGGATCAGGCGCGGGAGAGGCCCACGGCGTCTCCCTCGCCTATGACGACGATGAGGCCCTGACCCTCGACCTGGCCGGCGAGGAACGCGCTCTGCAACTCAGCGACATCGACTGGCGCCCGGGCCTGGCCCAGTTCCGCGCCGTGCTGGACGGCGTCCCCTTCACCGCCGAGGTCGCCCGCGTCGCCGACGGCTTCAGCATCCGCACCCGCGCGGCCCGCGCCCGCGTCCGCGTCCTCAGCCCCGCCGTCGCCGCCCTCTACGCCCGCCTGCCGGAGAAGGTCGCCGCCGACACCTCGAAGCTGATCCAGTCCCCCATGCCCGGCCTCGTCGTCTCCATCCCGGTGACCGTCGGCCAGGAGGTCAAGACCGGCGAGACCGTCGCCATCATCGAGGCCATGAAGATGCAGAACATCCTCAAGGCCGAACGCGACGGCGTGGTGAAGGCTGTCAGCGCCGCGGCGGGCGACCCGGTGGCCGCGGATGACGTGCTGGTGGAGTTCGAATAAGGCTCAGCCCTGCCGCACGAACCGCAGCCCGCGCAGCAGTGGGTCGCTGTAGCTGAAGCCGGTCACTTCGCCGTCTGCGTTGCGGTGAAACCGCGCAACCATCGCCCCTTGCCGGAACAGGTCCGGCGAGGCCGCCGCCAGCTCCAGCCGCCCGAGCGATCCCCGCCCGAACCGCACGGCCACGCCTCCGTCGGCGACCATGACCTCGGCGGAGGCGGCGGATTCCCCGGCGTAGCATCCGGCGTAGGCGTGCAAGGCAGGCATCATGACGGCGTCCCGGTCAGTGAGGCCTGCACCGTGACCATCGCCCCCGTGAGCGGCATGAGCGAAACCTGAGCATTCGCTGAAACCGCGCGTCTACCGCCCCCGCAGCATATCCCCCCACCGCCAGGCGCCCTTGCCCAGAACCAGCCGGGCCCCGCCGGCCGCTTCACTGAAGCGGATCAGCACCAGCCCCCGCATCGGCTGGGCGCGGCAGGCCTGGGGGGCGAAGGCGACCTCCATGGCGATGGCCTGACGCACGCCGGCCAGGCCCTCGCCGGCCTCGCCCGGATTGCGGATCCATTCGCCGTTCCAGACCAGCAGGGCCTCGCCCGGTCCGACCTCGCCCTGGGCGCGGTTCACGGCGGCGCGGACCTCGGGGTCCTCGCGCAGGGCGTCCTGCAGCCAGCGCACCATGTCGCAACCGCCGTCGCCCGCGCCGGAGCCGCCAGCTCCGCCGGTCCCTCCGCCGCCGCCCCGGCCGCCAACTCCGCCGCCGGGCCCGGCGACGGTCGCTCCGGCCAGCTGGGCGTCGCTGAGGGTGGCCATCGGGGCGGGGGGCGCGGGCGCGCGGGCGGCGATCGTCTCGACCTCGGGCGGCGGCGGGACCGGCGCGCGGCTCGGCCGGGGCGCGGGCGCGGGGGGCGTCGGTCGCGCCTTCGCCGGCGGCGCGGCGGGCGTCGGCGTCGGAGGACCGGCCGGGGGTTGGAGATCGGCGGCCGGCGCGGGCGCGGGCTCCGGACGCGGCGGCGGCTCGAACAGGGTGACCATCACCGGCGGCGGCGCCTCGGGCGTCGGCCAGACCGGCGGCGGCCCCCGCTGGGCGAACAGCACCGGCAGCAGGATCGCCACATGGGCCGCCAGGCTGACCGCACCGGCCAGCAGCCAGGTGCGCGGCCTCGACCGCGACGGCGGACGCGGAGTCAGGCTCGGCCCCGCACTGGGGGCGGTCGCGGCGTCACGGCGTGGGGGCGTTGCGGGCATGGGCGATCCAGACGCCGATCCCGGTTATCGGCGATCCAGAGATCATCACCTGTCCGCGTCAGGATCATGGCGCGCCACAACAGTCTTCCTGAGCGAACATTGAAATGAATATCCACTCACTGCCCCGGTTTTCACAACACCTTGATGCGCCGAACAATAATCAGAACGTTCACGGTCAAGCTGACATCTTATCGCCCCGTACGGGTCATCACGTCGCCATCACGGCTACGGTACCTGATGGACTGCGCATGCCCCCGGGAGTAGCGCCCCGACTGAACAGAGGCTCATCCCTTGACCAGAATATCTTCCAGAATGGCGACCGTGACCGGCGTCGTCCTCCTCGCCGGCCTGACCGCGGGCGGCTGCGCCAGCCACAAATTCGTGCGTGAGAACCTCGCCGTGGTCGACGAACGCGTTGCCGGCGTGGACACCCGCGTCACCGAAGTCGCCGGCACCGCGGGTGAGGCCCTCGCCCGGGCCAATGCGGCCCACAAGCTGGCGGAAGGCAAATTCCTCTATGAAGTCGTGCTGTCCGACGACTCCGTGAAATTTCCGGTCAACCGCGACGAACTCTCGCCCGAGGCCGAGGCCCGACTGGCCGAACTGGTCCAGCGCCTGACCAGCGAGAACCGCAACGTCTACCTCGAGATCCAGGGCCACACGGACGCCAGCGGCGACGCCCGGTTCAACGAACAACTCGGCGAGGCGCTGGCCGAGGCCGTGCGTCGCTATCTGAGCCGCAACAGCATCGCCCTGAACCGGATGGCGACCATCTCCTATGGCGAGGAGTCGCCGGTGGCCTCCAACGACACGCCCGAGGGCCGCGCCCAGAACCGCCGCGTGGCGATCGTCGTCCTCAGCTAGAGGGTGACGGCTTGCGGTGGAGCCGCGGCGCGGCTCCACCGAAGGCTCAGACCGGTGCCGCGCCCTCAATGACCGCTCCGAACACCCGTCGGAAGCTGGTCCGCAGCGCCGCGTCCGCCTCATCCATGGTCGCGGGCACGCCCAGATCGACCAGGCTGGTCACCCCATGCTCGGCGATGCCGCACGGCACGATGCCGCTGAAGTGGTCCAGGTCCGGCTCCACGTTCAGGCTGATGCCGTGGAAACTGACCCATTTGCGCACCTTGACGCCGATGGCGGCGATCTTGTCCTCCCGGCTCCAGCCGGGGCCCTTGCGTCCGACCCAGACGCCGACGCGCCCCTCGCGCACATCGGCCGGTACGCCGAATTCACCGAGCGCGCCGATGATCCACTGCTCGAGCCCGCGCACGAAGGTCCGCACATCCTTGCCGCGGTGGTTCAGGTCCAGCATCACATAGACCACCCGCTGACCCGGCCCGTGATAGGTGAACTGCCCACCCCGCCCGCTGCGGTGGACGGGGAAGCGCGCCGCGTCCAGCAGGTCGCCGTCCTTCGAGGAAACGCCCGCCGTGTAAAGCGGTGCATGCTCCAGCAGCCAGATCAATTCCCCCGCCTCGCCCGCGGCGATGGCCGCCGCCCTCGCCTCCATGGCCGCGACGGCCTCGTCATAGGGAACGTAGCCGGTCGACACCGCCCATTCGACCGGGCGGCCGTCGGTGCGGACCAGCTTCGACAGGGTTTCGCTTAAGGCTTGGGAAAGCATGACGCCTCCAATGTGGGGGTCGGGAGCGCCATGCAAGTCAACATCGCCCAGAACCCCGTCTCCTCAGCGTCAGCGTCAGAGTGCCCAGTGAGTCAGATCGAAGCCGTCGAAGTCGAAATTTCGGTCGTCCTGGGGCGTTCCGTCCTGCCGATGAGTCAGCTGCTGCGGATGGGCCGCGGGGCGGTGATCCCGCTTGACGCCTCGGAAACCGACGAAGTCTGGATCCTCGCCAACAACCATCCGGTGGCCCGCGGCGAGATCGAAATCCGCGACGACCGCATCGCGATCACGGTGACCCGTGCGGCGGATGTTTATGACTTCATGGCCGGAGCGGCCTGAGGTCAGGCAGTAGGCAGTAGGCAGTAGGGTGTAGCGCGGGACGGAGGGTCACATGGCCGAAGTGCGCAGCTATCGAGACCTTCTTGTCTGGCAGCGAGCCATGGACCTTGCGGCCGCTACCTACGAACTTAGCCGCGCCTATCCTCGCGATGAGCAGTTCGGCCTGACCTCGCAAACGCGTAGAGCGGCCACATCAATCGCAGCCAACATAGCCGAGGGCTATGGACGATCGACGAAGCCGGCCTATCTGAACTTCCTCAGGATCGCGCAAGGCTCGCTCAAAGAGCTGGAAACGCATCTGATCCTTGCCGAGCGGGTCGGCGTGACCGCTTCCGGATCAACCGACAGCCTTCTGAGCGCCTCCGATGAACTCGGACGAATGCTCAATAGCCTCATCTCCAAACTGCAAAGCCATTCCGCGCGATGAAGGGCGCTTTTTCCTACTGCCTACTGCCTACTGCCTAATCCCTATTCAGCCCCTTCCCTTCCACGCCGACCTCCGCTATCAGCCCCCCTCCGATGCGAGCGGTCGTGGCGGAATTGGTAGACGCGCAGCGTTGAGGTCGCTGTTCCCTAACCGGAGTGGAAGTTCGAGTCTTCTCGACCGCACCATCTGATTTGACAGGGCGAAACATCGGCGAACAGCTGATCTGAAAACAGGGGGGCCAAGCGTGAGCAAGTTCGCAGACGCCCCCCTGCCCGTCGCCTCCCAGACTGAAATCGAGCACGTGGCACTGGATGAGGACTATGTCCTCACCGCGCATTTCGTCGAGAAGGTCGTCGACGCCTCCGACTCCGGCGATGGGCTGAAGCTCCGTTCGCTGCTGGAAGACCTGCACCCGGCCGACGTCGCCGACCTGATGGGCTTCCTGACCGCCGAGCACCGCGCGGTCGTCGTGCTCTGGATGCCGCCCGACCTGCTGGCCGAGACCCTGCCGGAGCTGGACGACAACATCCGCGAGGAAGTGCTCGAGCGCGTCCCGCACCTGACCCTGGCCGAGGCGCTGCAGGAGCTGGACTCCGACGACGCTGCCTTGGTGGTCGAGGATCTGGAGGACGACCAGCGCGAGAAGGTGCTGGCGGCCATGCCCGAGGTCGACCGCGCCGCGATCGAGAACTCGCTGCGCTACGACGAGGATTCCGCCGGTCGCCTGATGCAGCGCGAGGTGATGGCCGCGCCGTCGTTCTGGAACGTCGGCGACACCATCGACCACATCCGCAAACAGGGCGAAGACCTGCCCGAGTTGTTCTTCGACATCTATATCGTCGATCCGCTGAACAAGCCGGTCGGCGGCCTGCCGGTCAGCGGCCTGCTCCGCGCCGCCCGCTCGATCGCCCTCGTCGACATCATGGAGCCGATCAATGCGATCGCCGTCGACCAGGACCAGGAAGAAGTCGCCTACATCTTCGAGAAATATCACCTGATCTCGGCCCCCGTCGTCGATGCGGCAGGCCGGCTGGTCGGTCAGATCACCGTCGATGACATCGTCAACATCATCCAGGAAGAGAACCGCGAGGACATCCTGCGCCTCGCCGGCGTCTCGGATGAGGACCGCGGCTCGTCCGTGTCGGAGATCGTGCGCGGCCGCGTGCCGTGGCTGGCGATCAACCTCGGCACGGCGGTGCTCGGCTCGATCGTCATCTCCTGGTTCGAGGTCACCATCGCCCAGATCGTGGCGCTGGTGATCCTGCTGCCCATCGTCTCGGCCATCGGGGGCAATGCCGGTACCCAGGCCCTGACCGTGACCGTGCGCGCCCTGGCGACGCGCGAGCTGAACAGTTCGAACGCAGCCCGCACCTTCCGCCGCGAGCTGGCCGTCGGTCTCGCCAACGGTCTTGTGCTGGCCCCCCTGATCGGGACGGCGGCCGGCCTGTGGTTCCGGGACTGGCGCATCGGTGCCGTGATCGGCATGGCCATGGTGCTGAACCTTCTGGTGGCCGCCACGGTCGGTGTCCTGACCCCGCTGACCCTGTCCCGGCTGAAGTTTGACCCGGCCGTATCCTCCGCCGTCTTCGTGACGGCGACGACGGACTTCTTCGGCTTCCTGATCTTCCTCGGCCTCGCCACCCTCGTCCTGCTGTAGAACGGCGCGTCCCTTGCTGGCTCTCTGATCGGGCGAGCGCGCCCGTCTCGATTTGGGTCAATCCGTGTCCGAAACGCCCACGCCCCGTCTGAAGGTCTGCCGCGAGGGGATGGTCCTCATCAAGAGCTTTGAGGGCTTCCGTCCGCGCGCCGTACAGGACGAGGACGGCCGCTGGACCATCGGCTACGGCCACACCGCCTCCGCCCGCGAAGGCCTTACCGTCGCCGAGGCTGATGCAGAACTCCTTCTGCAATACGATCTGATGCCGGTGGTGAAGGCGCTGAACGAACAGGTTCACAGCGCGCTGAACCAGCACCAGTTCGACGCCCTGGCCAGTTTCGCCGTCTCCGTGGGCGTGGACCGCTTCCTCGCCTCCGATGTCCTGCAATGGCTCAATGAGGGCCATGCCGGCCAGGCCGCCGACGCCCTGATCGGCTGGCCCGAAGACGCCTCCGCCGACGCCCGCCTGCGCCGCCGGGCCGCCGAGCGCGCCCTGTTCGTGGCCGATCCGGCCTCAGCCGTCACCCTGGCCGAGCTGCTGGCCGCACCCCTCCCGCCGCCGCCGGTCGAGGCTGCCGTCGCGCCCCGAGCCCCCGAGCCCGAGGCCGAGACCCTCGCGCCCGACGCGCGCGCCGCCGCCCTGGCCACCCTGCTGGGGGAAGTGTCCGTCCTGCCCGAGGCCGCGCCGCCGCCGGCACCCGAACCCGCTGATCCCGAACCTGCCGAGACCCCGACGACGCCCGCCGCGGACGCCCCGGCGTTCCGGTCGGTGGATGCGGTGACGCGGGTCAATCTGAGCCGCTACTCGCCCTACGCCGCCGCCATCATCGGCCCCCTCCCCGGCTTCGCGCAGGCCGAGCCCGTCGCGGCGCCGGTGCTGCAGCCGGTCTTCACCTTTGAAACGCCAACCGCGGCACCCGAGCCAGAGCCCCAGCCTGAGCCCCAGCCTGAGCCGGCCCCCGAGCCCAGGCACGAGCCCGAGCCGGAACCCGCGCCCGAGCCGGAGCCGGAGCCGGAGCCCCAGCCCGACCCGGAGCCGGTCACGGAGCCCACGCCCGTTACTCCTTTGGTCTCCGCCGCGCCGATCGCCTCGCCCTTCCCGGCGATGGACCCGGAGCTGGTCCTGACGCCTGCCACAGAGGCCGATTTCGTCGAGGCCGAGCGCCCCGTCTGGCCGTCGGATCAGCGGGCCCCCGCGCCCGCGGACGAGGAAACCGTCCTGTTCGAGGATGAGCCCACCCTGTCGGTGCTTCGCCACGAGGTCGAACCGGCCGGCCCGCGCCGCTTCGACTGGAGCGAGACCGGCGCCTTTCTGATCATGGGCGTCACTGGACTGGCGGCCTGCGCTGCTTCGGCCGCTGCCTTCCGGCTGTCGATCGAACAGCCCTCCGACATGGGTGAGACCACCGTCCTCGGCTGGGTCCTCGCCCTGATCGGCATCATCTGCGTCGGCGTGTCGTCCTGGCACCTCTATGTGCGGTGGGGCAAGCCGGACTGACTTTCCGGCGAGGGCGGGCGGTGCTAACCCCGCCCTCATGAGCATTCCCAACGCCCCCCAATCGATGGAATTCGGCCTCGGCGAGAACGCCGACATGATCCGCGAGACCACCGCCCGCTGGGCGACCGACCGTCTGGCACCCCTGGCCGCCGAGATCGACGAGACCAACGCCTTCAAGCGCGAGCTCTGGCCCGAGATGGGCGAACTGGGGCTGCACGGCGTCACCGTCGAGGAAGAATACGGCGGCCTCGGCCTCGGCTACCTCGAACACGTCGTGGCCATGGAGGAGGTCTCCCGGGCCTCCGCCTCGATCGGTCTCGCCTACGGGGCCCACTCCAACCTGTGCGTCAACCAGATCCGCCGCTGGGGCACCGAGGCGCAGAAGCAGAAATACCTGCCCAAACTGATCTCCGGCGAGCACGTCGGCTCGCTCGCCATGTCCGAGGCTGGTTCGGGCTCCGACGTCATGTCGATGCGCACCCAGGCCCGCAAGGAAGGCGACCGTTACGTCCTGAACGGCACCAAATTCTGGATCACCAACGCCCCGCACGCCGAGACCCTGGTGGTCTACGCCCGCACCGGCGAGGGCAACGGCGGCGTCACCGCCTTCCTGATCGAGAAGGGCATGAAGGGCTTCAGCGTCTCGAAGAAGCTGGACAAGATGGGCATGCGCGGCTCGGACACCGCCGAACTGGTGTTCGAGGACTGCGAGGTTCCGGAAGAGAACGTCATGGGCCCGGTCGGCGGCGGTGCCGGTGTGTTGATGAGCGGCCTCGACTATGAACGCGCCGTGCTGGCGGCGGGTCCCCTGGGTATCATGCAGGCCGCACTCGACGTGGTCCTGCCCTACGTCCGCGAACGCAAGCAGTTCGGCAAGGCCATCGGCAGCTTCCAGCTGATGCAGGCCAAGGTCGCCGACATGTACGTCGCCCTGAACAGCGCCCGCGCCTACGTCTATGCCGTGGCCCGCGCCTGCGACCAGGGCAAGACCACCCGCTACGACGCCGCCGGCGCCATCCTGCTGGCGTCCGAAAATGCGGTGAAGGTCAGCCTCGAGGCCGTCCAGGCCCTCGGCGGCGCCGGCTACACCAAGGAGTGGCCGGTCGAACGGTTGGTCCGCGACGCCAAGCTCTACGACATCGGCGCCGGGACGAACGAGATCCGGCGCTTCCTGATCGGGCGGGAATTGCTGGGCAGCTGATGCCGCTGTCGACCCTTCTCGCAGTGGCGGGGCTGGTCGCCTTCGCGCTCGGGGGCCTGGCTCTCATCCAGCTGATGCCGAAGCTGAGGTCGCGCGAGCGGCGGGGGGAAATCTCGTCGCCTGTTCCGGATCCACACAACTCCCAACTGGCCGGTGCCCGGCTGTTGGGTCTGATCTGGTCTGTGAAGACATCCGCCGAACGTCCCCGCTTCCGGCGTCATGTCATGCTGGTCCGCTGGCTCCCTGTGGTCGGTGCCGGCCTTCTCGTATCCAGCGCCTTCGCCATGCCGGAGCGGGAACGATCCACAGCAGAACCGGTCGGGACGGCCCCGCCGTCCGTTACGATTTCCCTTGCTGCAGATTCGGAACCAGTCGCCCGCTAGCCGGTTGCTGCTGCAAGGAAAGCGCCTTCCCATGCCCGCCAAATCCGACGCGGGAGCAAACCGGCGCACGCCAAAGCCTGAGCGGATCGCTTGGGGGCACCGAGGATTGACGATTGTTAAGTGGCGCGGGTCTATCCTCATGCCTAGATCAAGTCACCCTCGACCGGACGCACCGTCGCCGATGCCTGACTACGATTATCAGAGCGACACCCGGCCCTTCTCGCAGGTGATCGAGGACATCGGCGTCAAGGACGACCCGAAACTGTACCTCGGCGAGCTGGTCAATGCGTTCGGCGAACGCGGCTTCGGCGCTCTCATGCTGTTCTTCGGCCTGCTGAGCGTCGCGATCGGCATCATTCCCGGGACCACAACCATCCTTGGTGCCCCGCTCCTGTTGATGGGCGTGCAGCTGGTCATCCGCCGCGACCAGCTCTGGCTGCCGCGCTGGGCCCTGAGCCGCTGGATCGAGCGCGAAACCTATCGGGCGGGCGTGGCCCGGGTCCTCCCGCGCCTCCGCAAGATGGAGCGGCTGTCGAAACCGCGCCTCGAGGTGATGACCAGCGAGGTTTCGGAGGTGCTGATCGGCATCGCCACCGTCCTGCTGGCGATCATTCTGGTCCTGCCCCTGTGGGGCGGCAACCTCGTGCCGGCCCTGATCATCTCGACCTTCGGGTTCGGCCTGTTGCAAAGGGACGGCCTGGCCATCCTCATCGGCTGGAGCGCGATTGCCCTGATCGGCGTCGCGGCCCTGATCATCTGGCTCGCCTGGACCTGGGTGTCGCCCTATCTGCTGCCCTTCTGGGCCTGGCTCAACGGCCTGCTGCCGGATGCCTGGGCCTGGCTGACGGGTCTGTTCGGCGGCTGAGGCGGAGGGGTCGTTGCCGGGCTCAGGCCGCCTCTTGCGCGCCCGGCCCCGCGAGGCCCTGCATGATCATCCGGTTGATGTCGATCAGCGCTTCAAAGTCATCCTCGCCACGCATGATCGCGGACGAGTGACGGCTCACGAACAGGCTGATCGAGATGATCTGGGCCTTCAGGCCCGCATTCATGCTGTTGTTCGGGTCGGAGCAGTCTGTCGCCAGGGCCGACCACAGCCGGCGGTTCCAGTCCAGGGCGTCGATCCGCGCGGCGATGTCCGACGGGTCGAGCTCCGAGGCCTGCATCAGGGCCCGGGTGACCTGCCCGAAAAGCCGATACTCCGTCTCACGCGGAGTTTCAGCCCTCGAGGCTGCGGTCTTGTACGCCTGCAGCGACATTCGCCAGACCTTCTTCATATTCAACGAGTTTACGCGCCGCCATCAGCGCCTTGTAGTATTCGCGCGCCATCACATGGCGGGAAGCCGCCACGCAGGCGGCCAGAATTTCGGGATTGCGGGACGCCCCCATGAACTCGCTCAGCCGCAGGGCGAACTCGTCATACACCTTACCCGCCGCCGTCTCGTCCAGGTACATCATCATGACCGGGAAATAGACGCGCTTGGCCGGGGTGTTGGCGTCCTCGGGCTGGAGAATGTCCTTCTCGCGCAGCACCGACGCCTTGTTCTGCAGAATCAGCACGCCGCGGCGGTCGCCGTTCTGGACGACGGCGCCGTTGAGGACGAATTTCTCGCCGGGCTTCAAAGAAAGCTTGAGCGGCATTTGAGAGAGCGTCTCCTGACAGGCTCCCGACGACGATAGGAAGCCGGGACCAAACGCAGCCTAAATGAACGTGGTTAACCATCTGTTGTACGGCGTCGCCGACGCGAGCGGCTGTGCGGAACATCGGACAGGCACCGGGCGTTGCTCTTCCAGCAGGAGGCGACACCATGCCCGGGATCGACGGCTATTCAGACGACCAGGCCCAGTCCGAGGTCTATGACGAGACCCACATCGACGATGAAGGCGACGGCGACATCCTGCCGGATGAGGCCGAGCTGGTTCTGGACGTCACCCAGATGGCCGGCGATGCGGACGAAGAGCCGTTCGACGAAGACGCCGTGGACGATCTGGACGAGGTTCAGGGCGCGTCCGGCATCGAGGCTGAAGCCGACGCCCTGCTGGGCGTCGACGGCGAACGTCTGACCGAGATCGACGGCGAAAGCGCCGGCGGACGCGGCCCCGACGAGGTCGAGCTCGTCTATTCCGGCCTCATGCGCAATGCCCGCGGCGCCCAGGCCAGCGCGGCCCACTGGGAAGCCAAGACCCTTTCAGACGATGACATCGCCGACCTCGGCTACGGCCCAGACGGCGATGACGATCACCCCGCAAAATAAGGAGGGCGACATGACTGCTCACACCGACCACACCCCGCCGTCCCCGCGCGACGACTGCGATCCCGAGACCCCGCACGCCCGCAAGGCCGCTCGCGAAACCGGCAAGCCGGACCAGCTGCGCGAGGCCGCCCGGGACTCCGAAGACCGTCAGGAAGCCCTGCTGGACGAAGGCCTCGAAGAGACCTTCCCCGCCAGCGACCCGGTGTCCGCCAAGCGGATTACCTGACAGGCGTCAGGCCTTCACCCGCCAGGTCGCGCCCTGGGGCCCGTCCATGACCACGACGTTCAGCGCATTCAGCCGGTCGCGAATGCGGTCCGCCTCGGGCCAGTCCTTGGCCGCACGGGCCGTGGCGCGCTGTTCCAGAAGGCCTTCGACTTCCGTCCGGAGATCGCTGGACACCTCCCCTTCCAGCCATTCCGCCGGGTTGGCCTGAAGCACGCCGAGGATCGCCCCGGCCGCGACCAGTTCACCCTTGGCGCGGGCCACGACGCCGTGGTCACCCGCGGTCATGGCGCGCTCGATCTCGCTGGACAGGGCGAACAGGCTCGCCATGGCGCCCGGCGTGTTGATGTCGTCCTCGATGGCCTTGAGGAAGTCCTCGGGCGGCTCGTCGCCGTTGGCCTCGACCCCCGCGGCGCGATGCAGCGCGCCGTACAGCCGGTCCAGCGCCTTGCGGCTCTGGTCCAGCAACGCCTGGTTCCAGTCGAGCGGCTGGCGATAATGGGCGCTCAGCAGGGCCCAGCGGACCACCTCGCCCGGCATCGCCTTCACCAGATCGTGCAGCAGCAGGACGTTGCCGATCGACTTGGACATCTTCTCGGCGTCGACCGTCAGGAAGCCGTTGTGCATCCAGTAGCGGCTGTATTCCGCGTGGGCGTCCGGCGAATGGGCGTGGCCGTGGGCGCAGACGCCCTGGGCGATCTCGTTCTCGTGGTGCGGAAACACCAGGTCGATACCGCCGCCGTGGATGTCGATCGGCAGACCCAGAGTCTCCTCGATCATGGCCGAGCATTCGATATGCCAGCCCGGACGTCCCTCGCCCCAGGGCGACGGCCATGAGGGCTCGCCCTCTTTCGAAGGCTTCCAAAGCACGAAGTCGTGCGGATTCTTCTTGTAGGGCGCGACCTCGACGCGGGCCCCGGCGATCATGTCGTCGAGGTTGCGACCCGACAAACGGCCGTAGGTCTCATAGGACGAGACATCGAACAGCACATGGCCCTCGGCGGCATAGGCGCAGCCCTGGTCCATGATCGCGCCGATCTGTTTCACGATCGCGTCCATATGGTCGGTGACGTGCGGCGCGATGTCCGGCGGCGAGACGTTCAGCCGGCTCATGTCCTCCAGATAGGCGGCCTCGTAGCGGGCGGTGACCTCGCCGATCGGCGTGCCCTCGCGGGCCGCCTTCGCGTTGATCTTGTCATCCACGTCGGTGACGTTGCGGGCGTAGATCACCTGGTCAGCGCCGTACTGGCGGCGCAGCAGTCGCACGAGCACGTCGAACACCACCGGCGGGCGCGCATTGCCGATGTGGGCATAGTCATAGACCGTCGGTCCGCATACATAGAGCGTCACCCGGTCCGGATCTCGCGGGGTGAACACACGCTTTTCGCGGTGCAGGGTGTCGTGGATGGTCAGCGGCATAGTGAGGCGGCAGCTTTCAGTTTTCTTGCAGGACGGACCCGCCGTCCCATATAGCGGTCCTGCTGCACAAGCGAACAGCGTCGAGATCAAGAATGAGCGTCATCCCCGTCAAGCCGGTTCTGGTCGGCGACAGCGCCCCTGCCGGGCGTCCGAGCCGCGAGGAGGCCCTCAAGGCCGTCCGCACCCTGCTCGCCTGGGCGGGCGATGATCCCGATCGCGAGGGCCTGCGCGACACGCCCAAGCGGGTGGTCGACGCCTATAGCGAATGGTTCGACGGCTATGACGCCGATCCGGCCAAGGAGCTGTCGCGGACGTTCGAGGATGTCCAGGGCTATGACGACATGGTCCTGCTGCGCGACATCGAGGTGGAGAGCCACTGCGAGCACCACATGGCCCCGTTCCTCGGCAAGGCCTATGTCGCCTACATCCCGCAGGAGAAGGTCGTCGGCATCTCCAAGCTGGCACGCGTGGTCGAGATCTTCGCCCGCCGCCTGCAGACCCAGGAAACCCTGACCCAGCTGATCGCCGAAGCGATCGAATCAAACCTGCAGCCGGCCGGCGTGGCCATCATGATCGACGCCGAACACCAGTGCATGACGACTCGCGGCGTGCATCACCGCCACGTTTCAACCATCACCACCCGGTTCACTGGCGTCTTCAAGACCGACGCGGCGCTGAAGGATCGCTTCCTGAAGCTCGCGAAGGGCTGATCCGCTCGCCTGAAAGGCGTATTTGGAACAATCCCGGGGCTATGGAACCCCAACCGGACTGAACCCGCTTTACAAGGCGGTTCCGGGACGCCAAGAGACGAACCGAACGTCATAGCTTGCGCTCGCCGCGATCGCGTCGGGCCCGATGGAGAGAGTGACACATGGGCTCCAAACTTTCCGGACCCGCCGGCCAGGGCGGCAAGACGATCGAGCAGAACGCGGACATCAACGTCACGCCGTTCGTCGACATCATGCTGGTGCTGCTGATCATCTTCATGGTCGCCGCGCCGATGGCCACGGTTTCGATCCGCCTCGACCTGCCGCCGGCAACGCCGCCGGCGAACGACGAAAAGCCGAAGGAACCGGTGTACATCACCATCCAGGAAACCGGCTCGATCTTCCTGGCGGATCGCCAGACCACGATCGAAACCCTCGCCACCGACGTCTGCACGGCCCTCGCCGTCGCCACCGACTGCCGCGAGGAACGCGTCTTCGTCCGCGCCCAGCCGGACGTGACCTACGATCAGTTCATGGAAGTCATGAACACCCTGCAGGAGAACGGCTACTTCAAGGTCGGCCTGCTGAACGAAGACATCGAATAGGCGCCACGCCGCGCTGAACGACCAGAGGCCGCGCCCCCCGGGACGCGGCCTCTTTCGTTTGGGTCACGGTGCCGGCCCTGTGAGCGCCGGAGAGGCCCCTACTCCACCGACTGCCGCGGCGGAGCCGGGGTGGCGGCGGCCGGAGCCGCATAGGGCCGCTCGCCGGCGGGCTCAGCCGGAGCCGGGGTCGCCGGTGCGGGCGTGCGGGCCGCAGGACGGGCCGCCGGGCGACGGGCCGGTGCACGGGCGGCGCGAGCCGGCGCGGGTGCCGGGGTCTCCGCTGCCGGAGCCGGGGCCGGCGCAGGCGCTGCCCCCGCCGCACGCGGCGCGGGTGTGGCGGGGGGGGCGGCGGTCTCGGCCGCGGGTGCAGCGGCCGCAGATGCCGCAGCCGCGCGGGCGGCCAGCTGCTGGCGCGCCTCAAAGCGGCGGGCCAGCTTCTCGGTCAGGCTGCGCGCGGCGGCGGGCTCCATCTGGGCCATGATCGCGGCCAGCGACCGCGGCCGCATGGCGGCGGCGACCGGCAGGCGGACATCATCGTCGAGGGTGGCGAAGACGCGCGCAGCCTCGCGGGGGCGCATGGCGGAATAGACCGCCACAAGCCGGTCGTTCTCGGCCTTTTCCTGCTCACTGACCTGGCCCAGAAGAACGCGGACTTCGGCCTTCACCGCCTCAAGGGCGGCGACCTTGGCGTCCAGCTTCTGCTCGGCGGTCGCCAGCAGCGGCAGCATGGAGGCGAGATCGGCGTCCCGCGCATCCAGTTCGGTCCGGCGGCCCTGCAGCGACTGGATGATGCGGAGTTCGGCCGGCGAAATTCCGGCCTGTTGCGCCAGTTGCTCCGGCGTCAGGGCACAGACGGCGGCTGCGGCGGCCACAGGGGCTGCGGCGGCTCCGGCGGGTGCCACCTCCTCTGCCCAGGCCCGGGCCCCCTCGAACAGACCGGGCGCGACGCCGACGGCGCGCACCAGGACCACCCCGCCGATGGCGACGGCGATCAGGGGCAGCAGGCGGGGGATATTGCTCATGGTCGGCGACTCCAGCCCTCAAACCGGCGAACGCAACGCGTTCGCCACAGGGCTACAAAGATGATGCTCAGGCGGCGAAGAGGTCTTCGTCGAGATTGCGTCGGGACTGGTTGAGGCTTTGCTTCGCAGCCTGGTTAGCGGTGCGGCCGGCTGTCAGGGCACCGAGGATGGCGGCGACCGGTGCCGGGGCGCGGGCCGCCGGCGTCATGCCCTGGATGCGTTCCGCCAGGGCGGCCATGCGCAGGGCCCGCTCATCGTCCGCCGTGACCGCCACGGGAGCCCGGGCAGCGACCAGCACAGGCTTCGGCGCTTCCTGGGGCGGCGTACGCGTGGTGTCCGGCGCACGGGCGATCAGGGCTTCCAGCTGGGCCTTCACCTCGCGCGCCTTGACGATGCGGTCGTGCAGCAGATCGGTTTCCTGGCCCGAGGCCCGCAGACTGCCGAGTGCGGCCTCGGCCCGGCCGGCGGCGGCATTGAGCTCGGTCACGGCGGTGGCGAAGGCCTGCTGGCCGGCGCGAAGGGCAGACAGCTTCTTTTCCAGTCGCACGCCGTAGCCGAGCGCGGCCACCAACAGCAGCATCAGCACGCCGTCGAGAATCATTCCGGTCATCAGCGTCTTCCCTTGGTCAGACTGGTCGCGGCTTCGATGCTGATCGGCGCTTCGACGCGCACAGCGATGTACTGGCCCTTGCGGCCCATCTTGCCGGTCGTGACCGGAATGGAGCCGCAGCGAACCGAAATGTCGGAGTCCGGCGTCGCGTTCAGCATCAGGGTGTCGCCGACCTTCAGGTCCAGCACCTTGGAAAGCGGCACCTGCTGCTCATCCAGAACCGCGCGGACTTCGGTTTCCGTGGTCCAGAGCTCGGTGGCTAGGTGGCCTTCCCAGATGTTGTCGCGGCCGAATTTCTCACCCATGAACTGCTGCAGCAGCATCTTCCGGATGGGCTCAAGCGTGGCGTAGGGCAGCAGCAGCTCGATGCGGCCGCCGCGGTCTTCCATGTCGATGCGCAGCTTGACCAGGATGGCCGCATTGGCGGGACGGGCGATGGCTGCGAAGCGCGGATTGGTCTCCAGCCGGTCGAGGCTGAAATGGACCGGCGTCAGCGGCTCGAACGCGGCCCGGGCGTCGGCGAGGACGACCTCGACCATCCGCTGGACCAGAACGCGTTCGATTGTCGTATAGGGCCGGCCCTCGATGCGCAGGGCCGCGGTGCCGCGACGGCCGCCCAGCAGCACGTCCACGATCGAATAGATCAGGTTGGAATCGACCGTCAGCAGGCCGTAGTTGTCCAGCTCCTCGGCCCGGAACACAGCGAGAATGGCCGGCAGGGGGATGGAGTTGAGATAGTCGCCGAACCGGATCGACGAGATGGTGTCGAGGCTGACCTCGACGTTGTCGGAGGTGAAATTCCGCAGCGACGTCGTCATCAACCGCACCAGGCGGTCGAAGACGATCTCGAGCATCGGCAGCCGTTCATAGCTGACCAGCGCCGAGTTGATGATGGCCCGTATGCCGGTCCGCTCGCCGTCTTCGCCGTCGCCGAGGTCGAACCCGAGGAGGCTGTCGATCTCATCCTGGTTGAGGACGCGTTCGGACAGGGACGACGGACGCGCCTCCTCCGCTCCGGCTTCTTCCGCGAACGGATCGGCGCTTTCGGCGAAGGCCGCGTCGGTCATGCCTACTGCACCAGCATTTCTTCGATGAGGACCGCGTCCACCTTGCCCGGTGCCGCGATCAGATTGACCCGGCGCAGAATCTCGGCGCGCAGCTGGAAGCTGCCGGCCGATCCCGCCAGATCCTCAGGCCGCAACTCACGCAGGAAGCCCTGGAACATGTCCTGCATCCGCGGCATCTCGGCCTGGAGCTGCTCGGCCACATGGGCGTCGTGGGTCTCGAGGGTCAGCTTCAGCTTCAGGAAGGTCGGTCGGCCGTCCGGTGCCTGGATGTTCACCACCATGTCCGGCAGGGTGAGGAAGGTGACCCCGTCCGGGCCCTCCGCAATCACGCCCAGAGATGGGTCCGCAGGCCCGTCGGCGGCCGCGCCGTGGCCCCCGCCCTTCTTCTCGGCCTTCTTGTCATGGCCGCCCTTCTTCTCCGCGCCATGCCCGCCCTCTTCGGCAGCGGCCGGCTTGGGCTGCATCATGAAGAAGGCCGCGGCCCCACCGCCGCCCAGCACCACCACGGCGGCGGGGATGACGATGAACAGCAGGGGAAGCTTCTTCTTCTTCGGCGCAGCGCCGTCCTCGCCCTCGGCGGCCCCATCGGAAACGGCAGGCAGGTTGGCAGCGTCGTCGCCGCCCTCCTTCGCGCCTTTCTTCTTGCCGAATTTCAACATGGACCGCGCCCCGAGAATCTCTCGGTCCATACGAACGTTTTTTGGTTAACGAGCCGCTAAGAACCGGCAAATCCTGCCGGGTGATCGGGGGGCAAATCCAGGGTGAATGCCCGCCCTCACTGGATTAACCCTGTTGGCACAGGCGTTGCGAGGGGAAAGCCGAAAGGAGCCGCCCCGTGGAAAACGCCGCCTATGTCGGACTGTCACGCCAGATGACGCTGCGCCGCGAGCTCGACATCGTGGCCAACAACATCGCCAATGCGGACACGACCGGCTTCAAGGTCGAACAACTGCTGCTCGGCGCCGAGATTGGCGAGCGGGCCCGCAACGCCTTCGTCCGGCCCGGCGTCAGCTTCGTGCTGGATAACGGCATCGGCCGTGACTACGGCCAGGGCTCACTGGAACAGACCGGACGCAATCTGGACTTCGCCATCGAGGGCGAAGGCGCGTTCTTCAAGCTCGATGACGGCGCCGGCGAGGCCTACACGCGCGACGGTGCCTTCACCCTTGACCCGGAAGGCCGTCTGACCACCGAGGGCGGCGCGGCCGTTCAGGGCGACGGCGGCGACATCATTCTGGACCGCGCACTGGGCGAGCCCTCCGTGGCCGCTGACGGCACGATCAGCCAGAACGGAAATCCGGTCGGTCGCCTGTCGGTCGTTCGCTTCGACGCCCTGGCGGCGCTCGAAAAGGGCGGCGACGGCCTGTACCGCAACGCCTCCAACGCCACCGCCATCGAGGCGACCGACGCCCAGGTGCGTCAGGGCATGCTGGAAGGCTCCAACGTCAATCCGATCCTCGAGATCACCAACCTCATCGAGATCCAGCGCGCCTACGAGAGCGTGACGCGGATGATCGAGAACACCAACGACCTGTCACGCCGCGCCGTCGAGCGGCTGGGCCGGGCCTAGAAAGGGAGACTGAGACATGCGTGCGCTCAGAACCGCAGCCTCGGGCATGGCCGCCCAGCAGCTGAACGTCGAGGTCATCTCGAACAACATCGCCAACATGAACACCGTCGGCTTCAAGCGTCAGCGGGCCGAGTTCCAGGACCTGCTGTACCAGAACGTCGAACGCATGGGCGCGCAGTCCTCAGCCCAGGGCACGGTCGTCCCGACCGGGATCCAGATCGGCGCGGGCGTCAAGGCCGGCAGCGTCTATCGCATCACTGACCAGGGCTCGCCGACCCAGACCGGCGGCCGCTACGACGTCGCCATCGACGGCCGCGGCTATTTCCAGGTCCTGCTTCCGTCGGGTGAGACCGCCTTCACCCGGGCCGGCAATTTCGCCCTCAATGGTGAGGGCCAGCTGGTCACTGACGACGGCTATGCGGTTCAGCCGAACATCTCGATCCCGCAGGATGCGGTGGATGTCAGCATCTCCAAATCCGGACAGGTCCAGGTCATCACCGCCGGCACGACCGAGCCCTCCATTGTCGGCCAGCTGGAGCTGGCCAGCTTCTTCAACGAGGCAGGACTGGAAGCGATCGGTGACAACCTGCTGATGGAGACCGCCGCGTCCGGTGCCGCCAACGTCGGCACGCCGGGCGATGTCGGCTTCGGCCAGTTGCTGCACGGCTATACGGAAGCCTCGAACGTGGACGCCGTCGCCGAGATCAGCGCCCTGATCATCGCCCAGCGCGCCTATGAGATGAACTCCAAGGTCATCACCACGGCTGACCAGATGCTGTCGGTCAGCGCGCAGGTGAAATCGTGAGGTCCCTGATCCTCGGGGCCGTCGCCGCCCTGATGCTGGCCGGTGCCGCTGTTGCAGGGCCGGTCACGCTGAAAGCCAATCCGGTCGACAGCGACGGCCGCGTGACCCTCGGCGATCTGTTCGACGGCGCGGGCGCAGCGGCTGACGTCGTGGTCGGGACCCGCGCGGGCCCTTCGATCGTGTTCGAGGCCGGCCAGCTCCAGAGCCTTGCGCGCCAGTCCGGGCTGGACTGGGCAAATCCGTCCGGGTTGCGCCGCGTGGTCGTGCGAAACGCGGCCGCCGCGCCCGCGCCCCCGGCTTCCGTTTCGGCCTCTGTCGCCAACGCCGCTCCGCCGGTCGTGGCCGCTCGGCCCCAGCCCGTACGCGCGGGCCTGGCCGAGCGCGTCATCGCCCGCAATGACATGGTCGAGGTGGCCTATGAGGTCGGCGGCGTCCGTCTGACCATCACCGGTCGTGCCGAGGGCAATGCGGCCGTCGGCCAGCGCCTGGCGGTTCGAAACCTCCAGTCGAACCGCACCATCGACGCCGTCGCCATCGGCCCGGGTCTGGCCCTGGCCGGGCCCGCCGCCCAGGACGTCCGCGCCACCCAACAGCTCGCCGCCCGATAGAGGGATACAGTTCCATGCGTACCGTCCTGATCGTCACCGCCGCCGCCCTCACCCTCGGGGCCTGCTCCACCGCCGTCGAGGCCGTGCGCGGTCCGGAGCTGGCACCGATCGGCTATCCGGCAGCCCTGGTCCCGACCACCCAGGCCTACCTCCCGTCGCCCGAACAGCAGCACGCTGACCGTGCCGCCAGCGCCAACAGCCTGTGGCGCGCCGGAGCCCGGACCTTCTTCGGCGACCAGCGCGCCCGCCGGGTCGGCGACATTCTCACGGTCAATATCGACATCGACGATCGCGCCCAGACCCAGAACACGACGGCCCGCAGCCGGACCAACGACATCTCCGGCGGCGTGACGAATTTCTTCGGCCTCGAGAACAGTCTGGGCCAGGCCTTCCCGGGCGGATTCGATCCGGCCACTCTGGTCGGGATCGAGGGCGCGTCGAACTCCAACGGCTCCGGCTCGGTCAACCGGTCCGAAAAGGTCAGCCTGACCATCGCGGCGGTCGTCACCGACGTCATGGTCAACGGCAATCTGGTCATTCAGGGCCGGCAGGAAGTGCGCACCAACCGTGAAGTCCGCGAACTGACCGTGGCCGGGATCGTCCGGCCCGAGGACATCAGCTCGGCCAACACCATCGCCCATACCCAGATCGCCGAGGCCCGCATCAGCTATGGCGGCCGGGGCGACATCAGCCGCGTGCAGGCCACGCCCGCGGCCCAGTCGCTGGTCGAGCGCTTCAGCCCGTTCTGAGTTGGGGCCGCGGTCACAGGGCTCCGCCCTGTCGATCCGACGCGGCCTCGCTGCGTAGGGCTGTTCGTCGAACGCGCGATAAATTCGTCACGGCCCTGGGCGGGCGGGGATGCGTCCAAGCGGGGCCGTGAACCGTTAATGGAATGTAGCGTTTCGCAACCAGACGCGAGATTCCCTTATGTTCAAGATCGCCATTCCAGCCGTCGCCGCCCTCGGACTGATCGCCTTCGCCGCGCGGTCGCAGGCGACCAATCTCGACGTTCAGAGCATCGCCGCGCCGATGGGATGGCATCTGAGCCACGAGGGCTCATTGGCGAAACTGGCCTATGGCGTTGAAAACTCGGATCAGCTGGCTTTGATGATGACCTGCGAGCGGGGTCAGACCCAGGCGATCGTCTATGGCGACGTCCAGCCTGCAGGCCCCCGGGTGGTCAAGGCGTCCAGGACCGCCGCGATCGATCCCCTCAGCGGCGACCTTGCCGGCGAGACCCGGATCTCGGTCCGCGATCCGGCGCTGCAGCAACTGGCCCGAAACGGCAAATTGGCGGTCGAGGCCGAGGCGGGCCTGTTCGAACTGTCGGCCAGCCCGGCCGAACGCCGCCTGATCGGCGACTTTTTCGCCTATTGCGGTTCCGACCGCGTCTGACCACAACAGTGGCCGGACCTTTCAGCGGGGGCTGAGCCATGATCGCCTTGTTCGTCATAGCGGCCCTGGCCGCGCAAAGCCCGCCGCCAGAGTCGGCCTGGACCTGGACGCTCTACAGCGACGCCGAGCCCGTGGTTCTCGCGCATGAGGTCCCGGACACCGCCGATCTCCGCACGACCCTGGAATGTGATCCCGGCACCAGTGTCGCGCGTCTGACCCTTTACGGCGGCCCGGCCCTGACCGGCATGGCGCGGGTCACCGCCGGTGAATCGTCCGCCGTGGCAGAGGCGGCGGCGGCGCGGGTCGGTGCCACCAGACTGGCGCTGCGCACGGATCATCCCGTGTTCGCCGCCTTTGCCGTTGACGGGCGGATGGCGATTGTCGTGGGCGGTGAGCGCCGCCCGGTCGATATACCCCCGGCACATCTTGCCAAGCTGCGCCGGTTCGCGGAACTGTGCTCGGGCTGATTGCCGGAGACGTCGATGCGCGCCCCAGCCCTGATCATCCTCGCCGGCCTGACCCTCGGGGTCGCAGCCTGTGCCACGGTCGAAACACCGACCGAGGCGGCACCGGGCGTTGAGTCCTCCGGCGCGCCGGTGCCGGTGGCCGACCATGACTGGTTCTACCATCGCGATGGAAGCGAGGCCCGCCTGGTCTATGGTCTGGCGGAGAGCGATGACCTGCGGCTGGGACTGGACTGCAGCCAGGGCAGCGGGCGTCTGGCCCTGAGCGCGGTCGGCGGTCCGGACGCCAAACCGGAAATCTCCATTGAGGCCGGCGGCGAAACCGAACGGTTTGCGGCCCGGTCCGAGCCCTCCGAGCTGAACGACGGTGTGTTTCTGACCGCGGACGCTGACGCGGATGCGCCTGTGTTCCAGCGCTTCCGGCGAGTCGGCTGGCTGGCCCTGTGGCTGGACGGAGAACGGCAGGCCTATGCCCCCCAGCCAGAGTCGGCGCCCAATATCGAGCGGTTCTTCGCCTTCTGCGGTTGACGCAACGGCTCCGCTCCGGTGCAGTCCCGCCCGATCCGGGAGAGGGACCTCATGAAACGCGTTATCACCGCCTGCGCCGTCGCCGTGCTCACCGCCGCTGCGACTCCTGTTTTCGCCGGCGCTTCACCGGTTCAGGCCGCGGCCGTCCGCAATGCCGAGAACCCCGCCCTCGCTGCCGTTCTGGCGGACTACGAGACGTATCTGCGCGCCGTGGACCCGATCAATGCGGGCATGGAGGGCGACCGGGCGGCCCTGTCGCGTCTGCCCGACAGCTCCCGTGCCTTCGAGGTGGCCCAGGAGCCTGTGCTTCGGGGATTCGCTGACCGCCTGGCCGCGATCGACCCGGCCGGCCTGAGCGAGGACGACCGACTCAACCACAATTTCCTGACCTATGTGCTCCAGCGTTCGATCGCCCGGATCCCGCTCGACACCGGCCGGATCGACGCCTTCAACTCCGAGGGTGGT
>Ga0187843_10000175_pt1 | contig 51317 bp, 40 predicted proteins | sample SpaLakP09_SKY_43_FD_134516 | JGI IMG/M metagenome (GOLD analysis project Ga0187843, IMG submission 134516) | Oligotrophic lake water microbial communities from Sparkling Lake, Wisconsin, USA - SP09_SKY_43 | ecosystem: Environmental > Aquatic > Freshwater > Lake | place: USA: Sparkling Lake... | reverse complement strand
TTCTCGACCGGTCGGCCGGTGCGGCCGTCAAGAGTGTGGCTGTAGGTCTGGCCATAGGCCTCGAAGCTGCGGACCCAGTCGCCCGAGGTGGCGCAGGCCATGTCGAACAGCGCGGCCACGGCCGGGGGGCCAGGCGCGCCGGGAGCCTGTTGCAGCTCCGCCCACCAGGGCATGGCGTCCGGCTTGACGCCCGCGCCGCGCAGTTCGCCGCCGATCTCGACCAGATGGTGGGTGGCCCCCATTCGGGTGAGCCGTTCGGAGACGCAGTCGACGGCGTGCCCCTTGGCGATGCCGGACAGATCCAGCTTGACCCCGCCCAGTTGCTGCACGGCCCGGGCCTCGCGGTTGAAACGGACGACGCCCCAGCCCGACAGGGCGCGGGCGGCCTCGACCTCTTCCTCGAAAGGCACGGTCGGGCCGGTTCCGAAACCGTTGAGCGGCCGCGGGCCCGGCGGGCCGAAACCCCACAGATCGACCAGCGCGCCCAGCGCCGGATCAACCGCGCCATTGGTGTCGTCGGCCAGATCCATGGCCTTGTTGAGCAGGTCCCAGAACGGCTCGGACACGGCCCAGAAGCCGGGCGGGGCGGCATTGAGCCGCGACAGCTCTGACCGGGGGTCCCAATGGCTGAACAGGCTGATGATCCGGGCGAGTTCTTCCTCGATGGCCGACTGGAAGGCCATGCGATCGAGCGCTGGCGGGGGAATCAGCCGGACCGACCAGGTGGTCCCCATCGTCTCACCGGCGAAGTCCCAGATGTGGGGTCCCGGCGGGGGAGACGGCTTGCGGCCATGGGTCGGGATCAGGACGCGGCTCTCCGGGCGCGCCGCTCCGCCCCCGCCCACGATCAGCGGGGGCGGAGCGGCGCGGGTCGGCCGGGGGCCGTGGTCCGTCAGGGCAGGACTTCCACGACGCCGTTGTACTGGGCGCTGTAGGCCAGCTGGTCGCCCGCCGCGTCGCCGCGGACCGAGGCGTTCATCCAGTACATGCCGGGTTCGGGCCAGGTGACCGTGAAGGCTCCGTCAGCGCCGGTAGTGACGGTCATCTCTTCGGGGTTGTCGCGGTAGCGGGTGCCGCCCCGGGCGATGGTGACCTGGAGACCGGCCGCGGGCTGGCCATCGCGCAACAGTTTGAACGTCGCGGCCTCACCGGAGACCAGGTCGTTCGGGTGGCTGACGGGAACCAGTTCGATGCCTTCGCCCGTGGGGGCCAGCGCGGTGGTCGAGGGTTCGCCGAGGGTGACGAAGGTCTCGATCCGGCTCGCGCTTCGGGTCGCGACCACATCCGTGGCATCGGTCGGGATGTTTGCGGCCATATCCGCCTCTGTGCCGCGCCAGCGCTTCTGCTCGCCGCCCTGTTTGTAGCTGACGACAACGCCGCCCATGACGTTGGCGACGCGGTAGGTGCCGCGCTGGGTCAGGTGGGCGTCGAAGGTGGCGCGATAGCGGGCGCGGTGCATGTTCTCGGGCGCGAGGGCCGATCCGTCCGGTGCCGTGATGATCAGGCCGGCCAGGTTCATGGCGGCGTGGTCGGCGATGAAGACCCCGTTGGACATACCGGCGTCGAAGCCGACCCAGGCGTCCGTGCCGGACAGGACCGTCGCGGTCGGGGCCAGCCAGGCGCGGTGGGCCTGGGCCGACATCGGCAGGGCCAGGGTGGCGAGGGCGGCGAGAAGGGCGAGGGACTTTTTCATGCGATCAATCCTTAGCGGGTGACGGCGACGCTGACGGCGCCCAGTTCGGTGGAGCCCGCGGCGCGGGCCGTGTTGGCGGTGCCCCAGCGGAAGGGGACGCGCACGACCTCGCGTCCGCCCAGTTCACGGGCGGCCTCGACGACCATGATGTAGTCGCCGGCGGGCAGGTTGGAGAGACGCGCGCCGGGCACGGTGACCGCGTGGCGGCCAGGGGCCTTGGTGGCGCTGGAGACGCCGTCGGCGGGCAGGGTCATGGCGCGGCCGGCCCGACGCCACCAGGTGCGCATGTCCTTGAGCCAGTCCTTGCCGTCGCCTTCCGAGTTGGCGGTCTGCTGGTACCAGACGGCGAGCGTGCGCACGGCCGTGTTGTCCGGCCGTTCGATCCAGACCGCGACATAGGGCCGATGATACGAGGCACCGGAAACACGCGGAATCTCGACGGAAACGGTCAGGTCGGCAGCGATCGCGGGTGCGGCGGCGGTGCTGAGGGCGGCGGCGGACAGGGCGAGGGAAAGCTTACGCATGGGACTCGTCAGTGAATGAAGATGAGGGCGATGACGACGGGGATCAGCAGGCCGAGGCCGAGCAGGGGCCAGGTCGAGGGCCGCTGGCGGGCGTGCAGCCAGGTCAGGCCGAAGCCGGTGATGGCGAAGACGATGCAGGCCGCGGCGAAGACATCGATGAACCAGTACCAGAAGGGTCCGGTGTTCCGGCCCTTGTGCAGGTCATTGATGTAGGCGACCCAACCGCGCGTGGTCCGTTCGCGCAGGGCCTCGCCGGTCGCGCGGTCGATGGTCAGCCAGCCGTCGCCACCGGGCTCGGCCAGGGCCACATATACTTCCTCCGCCGTGGTCTCGGTCGGCCGGCCTGCGATCTGGACACTGAAGGTGTCCGAGGCCCAGCGGGCGACGGCGTCGGGAACCGGGTCGGTGGTCTCGGCCGGGACGTCGGCGAGGCGGGCGAGCAGGGGTGCGGGCAGGGCACCCGTCTGTTCGACCGTGACTGGCTCGCCCGGGATCTGGGCGGCGTGGTTGAGGGTGATGCCGGTGACGGCGAACAGCAGCAGGCCGATCAGGCTGAGGGCTGCCGAGATCCAGTGCCACTGGTGAAGTTGCTTGAGCCAGAACGACCGCGTGGCGTTCAGCGCCTTCTTCGGCGCCCTGGAAGGCTTGGCTGGCGCGGCGGTGTCGGTCACGCGTGGCTTTTGCCGAAGTTGCGAACGATTTGCAATGGCCGGTCTCGCCGGTCCGGCGCGATAGACTGACGCGGCGGGTCAGGCGGCCCGGTTGAGAGGCGATCGCTCGACGGCCTCGGCACCCAGTACGAGACGGATGGCATGGAGCAGGGCATCCGGCTGGATGGGCTTTTGCGCGACGCCGTTCATCCCCGCCGCCAGGTACTCGGCCGCGTCGCGCGGATCGGCGTTGGCGGTCAGGGCCAGGATCGGCACCTGCGCAACCGGACCCGGAAGACTGCGGATCAGACGCGTCGCCTCGACCCCGTCCATGACCGGCATCTTGATGTCCATCAGGACCAGATCGAAGGCACCGGACCGCACCGTGTCCACGGCCTGCTGCCCGTCCTCGACGGCCTCGAAACTGCAGTCGAACAGTTCCAGCACCTTGCCCGCCACAAACCGGTTGGTGGCGTTGTCGTCCACGATGAGGACATGAAGGGTCTCGTGGCCGGTGGGCTCGGCCATCTGCATGGCGGCCGCCCGCATCTCGCGGCTTGCGCCGGGCAGGGTCAGGGTGAACCGGAAGCGCGCGCCGCCCTGCGGCGACCTCTCCACGGCGATGCCGCCGTTCATCAGTTCCACGATCTGACGGCAGATCGCGAGACCAAGTCCGGCACCGGCTCCCTCGCGGCCGGCGTGACCGGTGTTGAAGCGGTCGAAAATGGTCCCGGCCGCGTCGGTCGGCACACCGGGGCCGCTGTCATCCACGGTCGCGTCAATGGCGATGACGCCATTGGCTTCCCGGCTCGCAATGTGGACCGCCACCTCGCCCGCCTGGGTGAATTTCAGGGCATTGCCGATCAGGTTGTTGAACAGCTGTTTGAGCCGCATTTCGTCCCCGGCCACCCAGTCATGAACGGCCGTATCGTGCGAGACCGTCAAGGTCAGGTTCTTTTCCTGGGCGCGGGGGCTCCACAGGGCCTTGAGGTCGGCGGCGACGGAATCGAGGTGGACCGGCGCGGCTTCAAAGGTCATCAGGCCGGCTTCCGCCCGGGACATGTCCAGCGCGTCCGTGAGCAGCCGCAACAGACTCTGGCCGGAATCCAGGATGGTGCGGGCATAGGGGCGCATCGCCTCCTGGGTCAGTTCGCGCTCCATCAGGGCGGCGACGCCCAGGACGCCGTTCAGCGGGGTGCGTATCTCGTGGCTCATGACCGCCAGGAATTCGGACTTGGCGCGGCTGGAAGCCCGGGCTTCGGCCTCGGCTCGTGAGAGATCCCGGGCCAGGGCACCCATGGCTTCGGCCCGACGGCGATGTATGGCGTTGCCGGCCTGGAGCACGTGCACGCCGGCACCGACACCGAAATAGACGCCCCCGGACGTCACGACGAAGCCGTTCAGCAGCCCGCCGAGATTGGTGTCGTCCATAGACTGGAACAGGGTCTCGGCGTCGGCGTCGGCGTCGAGGATGCGCGGGGCGGCGTCCATGAAGGTCGAGGCCGGGCGCCGGGCGTAAAGGGCGCGCCCGAACTCGGCGGCCATCTTGAGGGTGAAGGCGTTGCGCTCGATCAGTCCGACCGGCCGTTGGTCGTCATCGACGACGGCGATGATCAGGGTGTCAGGTTCGCGCTGGAAGCGGTCGAACACATCCGCGCCGGGCGTGTCAGCCCCGATCGGCGCCGCAGCGCTCGCAAAGTCTCCGATCCTGGCCATACACCACTCCCGCCTGACGGTCGGGATAGGCGCTCGGCCTTAACATCCGCTTTTCCGGGTGTGAAAGTTTTCCGATATTCTGTTGAATATCAGTCAGTAAGCGGATGAGAAAGGCGGCCGAGCAGGTCCGTCGCGAAGACCGACAGGGTGTCGTCACGCGCGCCCATGATGATGATCCGGTCACCGGGGCGGGCCAGGTCGATCAGCCGGTCGCCGCAGGCCTCGCGGGTGGGCAGGGCTTCGGCGGTGCGACCGGCGGCGCGAATGCCGGACGCGATGTCCTCGCTGCCGACGGAGCGGTCGGTGGTGCCGCCGAAATAGACGGGCTCGGGCATCAGCAGGACGTCGTCCTCGCGCATCAGGCCGGCGAAGCCGTCGATGAACTCCGCCTTCATCAGGCGCAGCGGCCCGAAGCCGTGGGGCTGGAACAGGATCAGCAGGCGGCCGTCGAAGGCGTGGAGCGTCTTCAGGGTGGCGGCGATCTTGTCCGGGTTGTGGGCGAAGTCGTCGATGACGGTGACGCCGTTCGCGGTCCCGACCACCTCCATCCGGCGGCGGATACCGGCGAAGGTCTCCAGCGTGGCGACGGCCTGGGCCAGCGGCACGCCGATGGCGCGGACGGCGCCGAGGGCGGCCAGGGCATTGGCGACATTGTGTGCGCCGGGGACGTTGAGGACCACCGCATGCTTCGCGCCGCCGAGCTCCGTCAGGGTGAACCGCATGCCGGTCGGCATCGGCTCGAGGTCATGGGCGTTGAGGGTGGCCGACTCCTCGCCGAGGGCGAAGGTGATGACCTTGTCGGCCGGGAGGGACTGGGCCAGCGCCTGGGTCTCGAGATTGTCGAGGTTGAGCACGGCCCTGGCCGCACGCCCGGTGAAGCCGCCGAACAGGTCGCGCAGCTCTTCCATCGACTTGTGGTCCAGCGAGATGTTGGAGACCACGGCGACCGTCGGGTCGTAGCGGGCGATGGAGCCGTCCGACTCATCGACCTCGGAGACGAACAGGTCGGGACCGCCGATCAGGGCGCTGGCGAAGGGGTGGTCGGCATCGGCGAAATTCTTCATCACCGCGCCGTTCATGACGGTCGGCGCCCGGCCGGCCTGATGCAGGATCCAGGCGATCATGCCGGTGATGGTCGACTTGCCGCTGGTCCCTGCCACGCCGATCGAGGCCGGCGCGGCGTTGAACAGCTGGCTGAGGAGTTCCGGGCGGGTGACGATACGGGCCCCGGCGCGTTTCGCCGCGCCGATGTCGGGCACCGTGTCCTCGATGGCGCCGGTGGCGACCACGGTCTGGCCGGCGCGGGTGACGCCGGAGCCGTCCTGCGGATACAGGGTCACGCCATGGGCTTCCAGCCAGGCGAATTTCTCGGGCGTGCGGCCCTGGTCACGGGACCGGTCGGAGCCCTCCAGACGGCCGCCGCGCGCCTGTACGATCATCGCCAGCGGGAGCATTCCCGAGCCGCCGATGCCGCAGAAGAAATAGTCGTCTTGATTCATGTGGGCGAAACCGGGGAATGTCCGGGGGCCTGACTAGCACGGGCAAGGCTGGAGGCCAGCGGCTGAGCATGAAGATCGGCATCGTCAACGCCAGTTCGCGCCTCAACAAGGCGCGCGCCGAGGCCGTGATGGCCTGGTTCGCCACCAATTTTCCCGATGGTTCCGTCACGGCGAGCTTTCACCCGGCCAGTTTCGGCAAGCACGGCCATTTCGGTGGCGACGACGCCAGCCGGACCAATGCCTTCGTGGAATACGCCAATGATCCGCGGCTGGACGCCATCTGGTTCGCGCGCGGCGGCTACGGCTCGTGCCGCATCGCCGAGGCGGTGCTGCCGCGGCTGACGGCCGTGGCGCGCAAGAAGCGGTATCTGGGCTATTCCGATGCCGGCAGCATTCTGGCTCTGCTCTACAAGGCCGGCTTCCCGCATGTGGCGCACGGGCCGATGGCCTCGGACGCTGTGCGCAACGAGCCCACGGCCTGGCGGGCGTTGAACTGGCTGCGAACGGGGGACCCGACTTCGTGGGAGCCGTCGCTGGCAGAGGATCCTCGCCCAGCGGTCGGCTTCAATCTCAGCATCCTCGATGCGCTTGTCGGAACGGCGCTGGAGCCCGACCTCACGGGCCATGTGCTGATGCTGGAGGATGTGTCGGAGCCGCTATACCGGATCGACCGGATGATGTTCCACCTGACCGGCCAGGCCTCGATCCGCAAGGTGGCGGGTATCCGCATGGGGCGGGTGTCGGACATCGTCGAGAACGAGCCCGACTTCGGCCTGACTGCGGAGGAGATCTGCCGCTACTGGTGCGAACGGTCGGGAATTCCATACCTCGGGGTCGCCGATATCGGTCACGACCGGCACAACAAGGTGGTTCCCTTCGGCCACAGGTAGGCGGGGATCGGTTCGCGCAAACGGCGAAGCCTGTCGACTCTCCCGCACTTGCCGCGCCAGATGCAGGTGGATGGGACTTAAGTGGTTGTTAACCATGAGTTCGCGGCGCCTTGGGGGTAGGGCGTCCGCGTTGGCGGTCTGGACGGCGTCGGGGGGCGCTGACCGGACCGCCAGCCATCGGCAGGCCATCCGTTCCGACCGACCCGCCGCCTGAACTGCGGCCATGGCGACGCTGGCGCGGGCCGCGCGCAAGGGCCATCTTCGCGAGGCATGAACCGCCGCTCCCTTCTCATCCGCACCGCAGGACTGGCCGCCGTCGTCGGCGGGGCCTGGTGGGCGCGTGAGACCCTGCTGTGGCCGAAGCCGGCGCTGACCTTCGGCCATGGCGGCGCGACGCCGTGGCTGCCCTTTGTGCGCAACAGCCTCGTGCCCACCGTGCGGGTCAGGCTGGGTGGTGTCGAGGTGGTCGCCCTGATCGACAGCGGGGCCCAGTATTCCGTCATAGACCGGGCTCTGGTCGCGGCCTTGCCGGAGGCCGGCCGGTCGCTGTTCGACATGCCGCTGGTGGCCTATGGCGTCGGCGGCGGGGCGCAGGTCGGGCGCGGAACGACGCTTGAGGTGGACCTGCCCGGGCTGGCCATCCGCGGGCTGAGAGCGGCGATCCTGGACCTGGGGCCGCTGGCTTCGGAGCAGGGCCTCCAGACGCCGCTGATCCTGGGACAGGATGTGCTGGGCGAGGCGGTGCTGGCGCTCGACCCGGCCAGGCGGCATGCGCGACTGGTCCATCGCGACGCCTTCGTTCGCCCGCCCGATCTGGCCTCCACGGCGGTGCGCCTTCAGGGCGGCTCCATGGTTGCGGAGGTGACCGTCGAGGGATCGGCAGTCCAGGCCGTCGTCGACACCGGCGCGTCGGCCTTCCTAGGCCTGAGCCGCGAGGCGGCGACCGGCGCAGGGCTGATGGACGGCCGGCCGCAGGGCAGCGGGGTCAGTCTGGTGCTGGGCGGTGCGATGCGCGCCGCAACCCTCGAGGCGCGCACCGTGACCTTCGCCGACCACCTCTACGCCCGCGTCTCCGTCGGGGTGTTCGACCAGCCGCCCCTGCCCAACTTCCCCGGCGGTCTCGTCGGCATGGAAGCGTTCAGGGGCCGGCGCGCGGCCATGGACCTCGGTGCCGGGGCCCTGTTCGTGTCGCGTCCGCTGGACCTGACGGTCAGCTGAACCGTCAGAGCGTCTGGAAGGTGTCGCAGGCGGCGGGATCGCCCGATTCATAGCCGCGCCGCAGCCATTCGACCCGCTGGGCCGATGAGCCGTGGGTGAAGCCCTCGGGCTGGACCTGACCGCCCTGTCGGCGTTGCAGGGTGTCGTCACCGATGGCCGAGGCCGTCTGCATGCCCGCCTCGAGATCGCCGGCCTCCAGGGCCACTTCGCCATTCGAGACCGACGCCGCGTTGCGGGCCCAGACCCCGGCGTAGCAGTCGGCCTGCAGCTCCAGCGCCACCGAGTAGCGGTTGGCCTCGGCCTGGCCCGAAGCGCGCTGCTGGGCGGTTCGGACCTGGTCCGAGAGACCCGTCAGGGTCTGGACGTGATGGCCGTATTCATGGGCGATGACATAGGCGCGGGCGAAGTCGGCGCTGGATGCCCCGAGGTCGGTCTCGAGCTGCGACCAGAAGGACAGGTCGAGATACACATGCCGGTCGGTCGGGCAGTAGAATGGCCCCATCGCCGCCTGGCCGAAGCCGCAGCCTGTGGGCGTGCCCTGTTCGTAGAGGGTGACCGTCGGCGGCTGATAGCCCTGGACCCGGGTCTTCCAGACGTCGTCGATGTTGGTCCCGATGACGTCGACGAAGGCACCGGCCTGGTCGGTCGGGCTGCCGGCCTTGCCTTCTGACACGCCGGCGCCGCCGAACTGGCTGGCCAGCTGTGTCGTCGTGGCCGGATCGATGTCGAAGACGAAATAGCCGATCGCGGCCAGGATCACGACGCCGATACCGCCCCCGGCCATGGCCCCGCCGCCGAGGCCGCGCCGGTCGTCGATGTTGCCGCCGCGCCGTCCACCCTGCCACCGCATGATCGCTCTCCCTCAGCCCTGATGCCCAAGCTAGGCCGGAACGCAGGGAGAGGGGAAGGGATGCAACCTGAAAGGCGAACTCTGTTCGGTGGACGCGCCGCGGGGGCCTTAGTTCCGGGGACGGTCCAGCCAGGCGTCGATCTGGCCTGTGTCCGAGGCAGTGGCGGCGCGCCGTCCGGAGGCGGAGAGGCGCAGGGCCCGCTCCTCTTCGGGCGAGCGCAGGGTGCGGGTCGCGGGGGGGCGGACCGGTTCAGGCGGCCGCGCGGCTTCCAGCCTCTGGCGGTTGAGGCGGGTCTCGATTTCCAGCTGGCGGGCAAAGGTCTCGCGCTGTTCGGCCTGGTGGCGCAGGCGTTCCATCTCGAGGCGGTGCTGGTCGGCCTGGTAGCGGTGCGGATCGATCGCCGGCCATGCCTGGGCCTGCGCCAGAGCGGGCGTGGCGGCAAACACGGTCAGGGCAGCGACAAGCCGGAGGAGGGTCATGGGAGGAAGATGGCGCCTGGGTCGGCGACCTCCAAGCGGAGCCGTCAACGACCGGGAGTCAGGGTCCAGACCCGGGTTCGCTTGACGGTGTCGTCCTCCAGCTCGCGCGTCGTCGGAACGGCGTATTCCGCGAGCAGGTCAAAGCCCTCTTTCGGGAAATAGGTTCTCAGGGGATCCCCGACGAGAACGCGCGTGCCCCGGCCGGCCGCTTGTGTCAGCCAGGCCAGCACACGGCCGGCCATGGGCTGTTCATAGAAGACGTCGCCCGCGCAGATGACGTCCACATCCGGCGGAGGTCCGTCCAGCAGGTCTGCGTCGGTGAAGCCCAGCGCCACGTCGTTGGCCGCGGCATTGAGGGCGACCGCGGCACCGCAGAAGGGATCGATGTCGGCACAGAGGGCCGAGGCGGCGCCCGCCTGCATCGCCGCGACGCCGACCAGACCGGAGCCGGCGGCCAGGTCCAGCACCCGCTTTCCGGCCACCTCGGCGGGATTGTCCAGCAGCCAGCGCGCCAGCCCCTGCCCCCCGGCCCAGGCGAAGGCCCAGAACGGCGGCGGGAGACCCATTTCGCCCAGTTCCTCCTCGGTCAGCCGCCAGATCGGCGTGACCTCGTCCGCAAGCCAAAGGGAAACCTCCGGCGCGTGCGGCACGGTCTGCAGGCGGGTGTTGGCGAGGATGAAGGCCGTCGGGTCGGAGATGCGGGTCAGCGGGGGGCCTGCGGGCGGTAGGTGTGGGTCAGGAAGCGATTCCAGCCCTTCCTGTTGCGGCTTTCGACGGCGAAGTGAAAGCCCTGACCCTCGTCGGCGGGCCAGTAGATCATCCGGGCCAGACCCGCGGGCATCTGCGCCTCGAAGGCGACGGCGTCCGGGTGCACGTCGGAGCCGTCGGTCCGCCGCCCGGCCGAGCGCTTGCCGTCATTGGTGAAGGAGAAGAAGCCCAGGGCCGCGTCCTCACCGGGACCGAACAGGGCGATCTCCCGGTAGTCGCCCCGTTCGCCCATGTGCCAGACGGCCTCCAGCCTGACCCAGCCCTTGCCGAACGGTTCGAAGGTCCGTGTGCAGACCATCCGATAGCCGTTCAGCTCCGCCTCGGCCCGCCATGCGCCGAGCAGGGGCTTGAGCGGACCCAGCAGGCCGCGACCCGGTTTCCAGTTCGGGGTCATGCGGCGCGTCTCGCGCTGGCGACGCGCAACACCTCGATATAGCCGCCTGCCACCTCCATGCGCGCGCCCTCCGCCCGGCGGCGCACAGCCCGGTGCAGGGCCGGGAGTTTCCAGCAGGGCACATGCATGAAGAGGTGGTGCTCGGCGTGGAAATTGACCCAGTAGGGGGCGATGAAGGCGCGCTCCCACCAGGCGGCGCGGGTCGTGCGGGCGGCGCGGAACGGGTCGGTGGAGGATCCCTCGACACAGGCGTGTTCAGCGATGTTCCTCAGTCGCGTGACCATCGGGAACCAGGTGGCCAGGGGCAGCAGCCAGAGGGCGAAATACGCCCACCAGACCCCGGCCAGGGTAAGGCCCAGCAGAAGCGCGGCGTTGAGCAGCAGGAAGGGGGCGATGCTGCGACCGGTGACGACGGCACCCTCGGCGAGATCCTTGTCGCGCTTGGAGGCGAAGGCCTGGAGGGCGAAAAGCACCCGCTGTTTGAAGAAGGTCTGGCCGCTGAGGTCGCGGATGACCTTGCGGCGCAGGGAGGCGCGGGTGACGGGGAAGGGGGCCGACAGCACGAGATCGGGGTCCTCGGCCTGCTGGGCGTATTTGTGGTGCGCCAGATGGTAGGGGCGGTAGGCGGCGAGCGAGGCGCCCACGGGAACCGCGCAAAGCCAGTGGCCAAGGACGTCGTTCAGCCGCCGGTCCGGCGACAGGCCGCCGTGCGCGGCCTCATGCATCAGGATGGCGAGGCCCAGCTGGCGGGTACCGATAACGGCGATGCTCACCGGGATGAGAAGGGGCCAGATCACGGCCACTGCCATGGCGGCGGCGATGACGGCCCAGCAGTGCAGCACCAGCAGGGGGCCGATCCACGGCGAGCGTGTCTGGAACGCCGCCCAGTCGCCGGGCGCGAAAAGGTCGGACGGCCGGATGCGGGGCGCGGCGGGCATGAAGGGAGGATACGCCCTGAGGGGGCTGACCGGAAGCTCGCGTTGCGATCGGAGGAGATGCCCGGAAGCGTCATTCGTCATGCGAACCCGACAAAAAGTCAGGTTGACATTACAATATGGGAATGTAAGGTAAGGCTTACATCAAGTCAGGAACGCCTTCCATGCTCGCTTTCGGAAAATCCACCTCGTCGGCGCACAAGCGATATGCCATCCGGACGATCGCCTTCATGTCCGGCTATGTGGCGGTCAATGTCGCCGCCATCTTCGGCGCGTTTGACGACATCACCTCGCCGGTCGCGGCATGGGGGCTGGCCCTGACCGTGTCAGCGCCGGTGATCGGCCAGATCTGGGCGACCCTGTCACTGATGAGGGAGTCGGACGAGTTCGTCCGGGCCGTCGTCGCCAAACAGTTCATTCTGGCTTCCGGCCTCGCGATGGCGGTGGCCAGCGTCTGGGGCTTCGGCGAGAGCTATGCCGCTGCCCCGCACATTCCGGCCTGGATGATCTATCCGCTGTTCTGGGGCTGCTTCGGCCTGATCGCGCCCTTCGTGAAATCGTCGAACTGATGAAGAACCGCCTCAAACTTCTGCGCGTCGAGCGCGGCTGGACCCAGGAACAACTGGGACAGGCGCTGGGCGTCTCCCGTCAGGCGGTCAACGCCCTGGAGACGGAGAAGCACGATCCCTCGCTGGATCTGGCCTATCGCATCGCCGTGCTGTTCGCGCGGCCGGTGGAAGAGATTTTCGACAATCCGCACGCCTGACGGCACGTCAGGATAACCTTACAGGATCAATGCCATGATGTTCATGTCCCGCTACGGCGGCGGCCGCCGGCTGCGCGCCTTCGCCATCGCCTCGGCCGTCGTTCTGGGTGCCGGCGCGGTCGCCTTCGCGGTTCGGGCCGAGCCCGCGCCTGTTGCGGCGCAGCCTGCCTTTGCCTCGGACCGCCTTTCCGTGGAGGTGATCGGGTCGGGCCCCGATGTGGTCCTGATCCCCGGCTTCGCCTCCTCGCGGGAGGTCTGGCGGGTCGAGGCCGAGCGGCTGAAGGCGACGCATCGGGTGCATCTGGTGCAACTGGCCGGTTTCGCCGGCGAGCCCTGGAGCCACGGCGACGGTCCGTTCGTGCAGCCGATGGCGGATGAGCTGGCGCGGTATGTCCGGGAGGCCGGACTGGTTCGGCCGACGGTCGTGGGACATTCGATGGGCGGGATGACCGCCGTGCTGCTGGCCCAGCAGCATCCCGAGCTGGTCGGTCGGGTGATGAGCGTGGACAGCCTGCCGTTCTTCAGCGCCCTGTACGGCCCGCAGGTCACAGCGGAGGCGGCGCGACCGTTCGCCGACCAGGCGGCGGCCGGCATGCTGGCGGCGGATGAGACGAGTTTCCGCACCCAGCAGGGCCAGTCCGCCGTCGGCCTGGCCCGCGATCCGGCGACGCGCGCCGCCATGGTCGAATGGTCGATGGCGTCAGACCGCCGTGCTCTGGCTTCGGCTATCCGCGAGGTGATGACCACCGACCTGCGGCCTGGGTTGGCGGCGATGACGACCCCCGTCTGGGCCGTCTATGCGGCCGACGCCGACGGAGGCGCGCCGGCGGCGATGGCCGACGGCCTCTGGGCACGGGAGTACGCAAGCCTGCCCGGCGTGCGGCTGATCCGTGTGGACGGCAGCCGGCATTTCATCATGGCTGACCAGCCGGCGCGGTTCGCCGAACTGATGGATCAGTTGTTGGCTTCGCCGTTCTGAGGCGCCGGCGCGACGGCCGCGACATTGCCCGGCAGCTGGCAGCGGCCGAGCCGGTTGTTGTGCGTGACCTCATAGCCTTCCGCCGGAATGTCGAGGCAGTCGACCCACTGAAGGGGCGAGGTGTCAGAGACGACCAGGCCGCCGCCTTCATTGCAGTTGACCTCGACAAAGGGCGCGAAGGCATTGGAGCGCGCGACCACCGCCGCATCCAGGACTTCGCAGACGAAGCCGGCGCGACGGATCACCCGTTCGGCGTACTGGAGCGTCTCCGACCGGTTCATATCCTCGCGGAAGCCGCGGTCGCCCCCGCGCCGATCGCGGTTCATCTCACGGCGTGAGCTCTCGATGCGGGTCGGCGTGGTGGCGTCGATCCCCAGCGCGGGCGCCGCCCGGGTGCCTTCGACACCATAGGTCTCGACGTGCCCGTTCGGCGTGAAGCTGCCGGGCACCGAATAGCTCTGGGCGAGGACGGGGGTGGCGGCGAAGACCACGGCCGTGGCGGCCGAGGCGATGAGCATATGGGACAGGCGAGGCATGGGCGGTCTCCTCCAGCGGGTGACATCCCCGATCGCGGCGAACGGCCTGTCAGCGCATGGCATCGGGGCGGTCAGCGTCGAGCGGTATTGGGTGACGGCAAAGACGACTTCATTCGCAATTTCAACTCTGGGTCCAGAGTGGCCGCCACCAGGGCGGAAAGTCAAGGATCGCCCGGGTCAGTTCGGGGCCGACCGGGCCCGTTCGGCCAGGCCGGCGTTGCCCGGCAACCGGCAGGCGGCGACAATCCGCTGGCGGCGTCCGGCCTGGCCCGTGTCCGGTGCCAGATCGAGGCAGTCGGTGACCTGAAGCGGGTTGGAATCGGTGATGATGACGCCCCCGCCCTCGACGCAGTCGATCTCGATCAGCGGGCCGCCGTCGCGCGTCCGACCGATGACAGCGGCCTCGGCGACCGTGCAGACCAGGCCGGCGCGGGCGACGGCGTCGATGGCCTGATCCTGCACGGAGGCACCGGCCGCGGTGTTGCGGTCCCGGTTCATTTCCGCGCGTGAGCCGGCGATCCGGCTTGGGGTCTCGGCGACCTCGCCGAACTGGGCGGGGCTGTAGATGCGCAGGCCCTCGGGTTCCCGGGCACTCTGGGGCAGGGCCAGGGCGGGGCCGGCGAGGCCGGCGAGGAGGATGATGGCGAGCCGGTGCATCAGGTGGCCGCCGGCGAGGGGCTGGCGGCCATGACCGGCGTCACGTCGCCCGCCTTGAGCAGCTGGCCCGCGAAGTCGTCGGCATAGGCGACGGCCAGCAGGGAGCGGAAGCCGGTGACGGGGATGGCGATCTCATAGTCACCCTCGACATAGAGGCCGACCTGATAGGCGCCGATGAAGAAGATCAGTCCGGCGGCCTTGCCGTTCACCGTTCCGGGCGCGAGGACGAAAGGCGTGTCGGCGGCGCGGGGGCAGGATGCGCCGGGCGCACCGCCGAGAGAGATGGACGCGCTGTCCGGGACGCGGGCGCGCTTGGCCGCATTGATGGCCGAGCACAGGGCCTGGTCGAGGACGCCCAGGTCGGCGTTCTTGCGGAACAGGTCGGCGAGGCCCAGCCGGCGCTTCAACGCCTTGTCCCACAGGATGCCGCTGCTGAGGGTGTTGGGATGGGCACCGCCCGAATAGTCGAAATCGACCCGCTTCAGGCTGAACAGCTTGCCGGTCTCGAGAGCGGCGGTGACGGTGATGGTCTTTTCGAACTTGGGCCGGTCCGTATCGGCTCCGGCCTCGGTCAGCTCGCCCTGGGCGCCCTCGACGAACTGGCGCAGCAGCCGCACCTCCTCGGCATAGACCCGGGCGTGAAGGTCGGTCTGGCGCTTGATGGCGTCGGGCAGGGTCAGACGGACGTCGGCGTAAGGCGTCTTCGATTCAAAGGCCATCGGCGCGGCGGCATCGGCCGGGGTGACGGCCGCGGGCGCGCCCGGCGCAGCGGCGGCCGGTGGCGCGGGCTCGCGGTCGCGATTGCACGCGGACAGGCCGGCGGCGAGGGCGGCGGTCAGCAGCAGGGCGCGCAGTGTGGCCTTGGTGGGGGCGGTCATGCGGGTCTCCTTCAGAACGGCCACGATACAGCGCCGAGAATGATGGCGGAAAGCAGAATGAAGCCCGCGTCCCGGTTCGAGCGGAACAGCCGCAGGGCCAGGGCGGGATCGTCGGGCCGGACGTCCCGCGCCTGCGGGAACAGATGGGCGGCGAAGGGCAGGAGCGCGACGTAGAAGATCGGGCCGAGGCCGGCGGTCAGGCCGGCGAGGACCGCCAGCGTGACGGTCAGGGCGTAGAAGACTCCGACGCCGGCCTGAACGTTGCCGCCGAGGCGGCGGGCCGAGGATTTGACCCCGACCATGGCGTCGTCCTCGATATCCTGCAGGGCGTAGATGGTGTCGTAGCCGAGGGTCCAGAAGACGAGGGCGAGGTAGAGGAGGAGGGCGGGGGCCATCAGCAGCATCAAGGGGTGAATCTCCACTCCCCAGGCCGTGGCGCTGAGAGGGACAGGCCATGCCGCTATCAGGGCATGCGCCGCCGCGAAGCCCATCAGGGCACCCCAGTTGAAGGTCAGTCCCAGCCAGGCCTGGGGCCACCAGGTGATGCGTTTCATGAAGGGATAGGCGGCGACGAGGGCGAGGGATGCGACGCCGAGCAGGACGGCGGTCAGGTTCAGGGTCAGCAGGATCAGCAGGCTGATCAGGCTGCACCCCACCACGAAGGCCAACGCCTGTTTCACCGAAATCCGGCCCGACGGGATCGGCCGCAGCGCCGTGCGGGCCACCTGCGCATCGATGTCGCGGTCGACGATGTCGTTGAAGGCGCACCCGGCCGCCCGCATCAGACAGGCGCCGAGGGCGAAGCCGAGGAACAGCCAGGCGTCGTAGAGGTCCGGCGTGCTGCGATATTGGGCCAGCGCCAGGGCGATGCCCTGCCAGCCCGGCAGGAGCAGCAGCCAGATGCCGATCGGGCGGTCGAACCGCCCCAGCTTCAGCCACGGCTTGAGCCCCTCCGGCGCATGACGGTCGACCCAGTTCGTCGGGGCGTCGGGAAGCGGGGCGGAGGTCATGGGCCGGTTGTAGCGGGTTCCTCCCGTGACCGGGAGGGGCCGTCGTTACGGATGTATCGTCTCGCCGTGCTGGGTGTAGTCGAGGCCTTCGATCTCCTCCTCCTTCGCCACGCGCAGGCCGGTGGTGAATTTGCAGATCATCAGGATGGCGAAGGTGCCGACCGCGCTCCAGGCGATGACGGCGAGCAGGCCGATGGTCTGGTTGAGCAGGTTGGCGCTGGCGGCGGCGGGGTTGATGGCGGCGGTGGCGAGGACGCCGGTCAGCAGGGCACCGACGATGCCGCCGATGCCGTGCACGCCGAAGGCGTCGAGGCTGTCGTCATATTTCAGGGCGCGCTTGAGCCAGACGGCGCCGGCGTAGCAGGCCGGGCCGGAGACGATGCCGATGATGAAGGCCCCCTTGGGGTCGACCAGGCCGGCGGCGGGGGTGATGCCCACGAGGCCCGCGACGAGGCCGGACAGCAGGCCCAGCAGGGTCGGGCGTTTGTGGTCGATCCACTCCACGGCGGTCCAGCCGATGGCGGCGGCGGCGGCGGCGAGGATGGTGTTGAAGGCGGCGACGGCGGCGATGCCGTCGGCGGCCCAGGCCGAGCCGGCGTTGAAGCCGAGCCAGCCGACCAGCAGCAGGCCTGCGCCGATGGCGGTGAAGGCGAGATTGTGCGGGGCCATATTGTCCCGGCCATGCCCGTGGCGCGGGCCGAGCACCAGGGCGGCCACGAGGCCGGCGACGCCCGCATTGACGTGGACCACAGCCCCGCCGGCGAAGTCGAGCACGCCCAGCGAGCCCATCCAGCCGCCGCCCCAGACCTGATGGCAGATCGGCGCATAGACGATCAGGTGCCAGAGGAAGAAGAACAGGATCGAGGCCGAGAATTTGATCCGCTCGGCGAAGGCCCCGGCGATCAGGGCCGGGGTGATGATGGCAAAGGTCAACTGGTAGGCGATCCAGAGGAACTCGGGCAGGCCGGGGGCGAGGCTGTGGGCCGTGGACGGGGTGACGCCGTTCAGGAAGGCCGCCTGCAATCCGCCGACAAAGCCGTTGGTCGCCTCGCCGCTTGAGCCGAAGGACAGGCTGTAGCCGACAATGAACCAGAGGACGGTGACGATGGCCATGGCGGCGGTCGAATGGGCGATGGTCGCCAGCACGTTCTTGCGCCGCACCATGCCGCCATAGAACAGGGCCAGACCGGGCAGGGTCATCAGCAGCACGAGGGCCGTCGAGGTCAGGATCCAGGCCGACGAGGCCTCGTTCAGCACCAGCGGAGCCTGATGCGCCAGCAGGGCCGGAGCGGCGGGCGCTGCGGCCAGGGCGGGTCCGGCGATCAGGCCGAGGCCAAGGATGACAAGGGCGGCAAGGCTGCGGGATTTCATGCGCGGGGTCCGAGGCTGGGAGACAGAAAGCTCGGCTCGAACCGCGTTCGGGGCCGCGGATAGGGATAGGAACCTATTGCACCGCAGCAGGCAAATCATTTCGTGTGCGGCGCAATAACTTGCTGTGACGCTGCACAGTCAGCCGTCCCTGCCGGATGTCAGGGCACATCCTGACCGCCGGCTTTCGCGGCTGCGTCTGCTGCGAGGGCGCGGCGCCCTTGGCTCAGGCCGGCGTGCGCCGCCCGATCCAGCCGCAGAGGGGAGTCAGGGCGGCGGGCCTGCCGCCCCCGGCGTTGACGGCTTCGACCGGCACCAGTTCGCCGTCGGGGCTCCACGTCACGGTCTCATGGCCGACATTGAAGACGCAGACCAGGATGTCATCGCCCCGGGTGCGCTCAAAGGCGAGAACCGGCGCGGGGGCGTCGAGAAAGCGCAGGCACCCGAGCCGCAGGGCGGGCTCGCGCTTGCGCAGGGCGATCAGCCGGCGGGTCAGGTTGAGCATGGAGGCCGGGTCCGCGTCCTGACGGTCGACGGCCAGGGGCGGGTGGCGCGGATCGACCGGCAGCCAGGGCTCAGTGCTCGAGAAGCCGGCGTGGGGCGCTTCGGCGCGCCAGGGCATGGGTGTGCGGGCCCCGTCACGGCCGAGGGTTTTGGGCCAGTTGGCGATGGCCTCGGGATCGACCAGTCGGTCGAAGGGCACGTTCGCCTGCGGCAGGCCGAGCTCCTCGCCCTGATAGACGAAGACATTGCCGCGCAGGGCCATGAGCAGAAGCATGGCCATGCGGGCGAAGCGGTCCGGATCGCGGCCCTCGCTCCAGCGCGAGACGGCGCGCGGGGCGTCGTGGTTGGAGAAGGCCCATGACGGCCAGCCCTGGCCGGGGGCGCCGTTCCAGGCGGCGTTCGCCCCGCGCACGAGGTCCGGGGTCAGGGCGTCCGCATAGAGGTAGGCGAACCCATAGGCGCTGTTGAGATGGCGATCGTCGGCGGTGAAGGCCTGCATTTCCGGCTCCGCGGCCTCGCCCACGACCTCGGCCACGCTGAACCGGCCGGGATAGAGGTCCATCAGCTCGCGGACCCGGGCGAGGAAGGCGGGGATCTGCGGCTGCGACTGGTTGTGGACGTGGGCCTGGTAGTCGAACGGCCGGGTACGCCGGCCGGGCGGCGCGGGCGGATTGTCCGTCAGTTGCGGGTCATGCATGGCGAAATTGATCGCGTCGAAGCGGAACCCGTCGACGCCGCGGTCGAGCCAAAAGCGGGCGACGTCCAGCAGGGCGTCCTGGACCTGTCCGTTGTGCAGGTTCAGCTGCGGTTGTTCCGGCAGGAAATTGTGCATGTAGTACTGGCCGCGCCGCGCGTCCCAGGTCCAGGCGGGGCCGGCGAAGACGGACTGCCAGTTGTTCGGCGGCGCGCCGTCGGGCCCGGCGTCTGCCCAGACGTACCAGTCGGCCCTGTCGGCGCTGCGCGACCGTCGGCTGTCCGTGAACCAGATGTGCTGGTCGGAGGTGTGGGCGAGGACCAGGTCGGTGATGATCTTCAGGCCGAGGGCGTGGGCGCGGGCGATCAGGCGGTCGAAATCGGCCAGGTCTCCGAACACCGGATCGACGTCGCAATAGTCGGCGACGTCATAGCCGAAATCCTTCATCGGCGAGGTGAAGAAGGGGCTGAGCCAGACGGCGTCGACACCGAGCGCGGCGATATGGTCGAGGTGGGCGGTGATCCCTGCCAGGTCGCCGATGCCGTCGCCGTTCGCATCGGCGAAACTGCGCGGATAGACCTGATAGATGACGGCACCACGCCACCAGTCGGTGGCGGAATCGGTCACAGGGTCTGGAACCTTGTCGGTCACGCGCGGCCTTCTGATTCGATACGACGTCGGGCGATGCGTCGTGACTTTGCAACGCCCGGTCACCGGGCGATAGGGTAGGCGGAAGACGGAGCCTGAAGAATGATCGGAACGATGAGGCGAGCCGGACTGCTGGGTCTGCTGCTGGCGCTGGTCGCGGGGTCGGCCTGGGCGGAGGTGACCCTGACCTTCTATGCCCATCCGGGCGCGCGGGTGCGGGACGGCAATTTGCTGTTTCCCCACGCCTTCGTGCAGGCCTCGGGCACGCTGGAGGATACGGGCGACACGGTGGACTGGGCGGCCGGTTTCACCGCCCGTAATCCGGGACCGCATCTGCTGTTCGCGCGCGGTGACGGCGTGGTTGAACTGCCGAACCCCCGCTATGTCGGCGAGGGCAAACCCTATCTGAGGCTGACAGTAACCGACGCCGCCTATCGCGCGGTGCGGGCGCGGGCGGACTGGTGGAATACGCCGGAGGGCTGGGTCTATGACCTCCGGCGGCGCAATTGCATCACCTTCATCGCCGATCTGGCCCGCGTGGCCGGACTGCAGACGGCCGCCGAGCCGTCGATGAAGCCGGGGACGTTCCTGGAGGCGACGGCGGCGCTCAATCCGGCGGCGGCGATTACGGAACCAGAGGCTGGCCCGACGCCCGGCGGGCGCTGATTTCCGCCTGCACCTCCTCGAGGGCGCGGGCGCGCGCCTCGGCGGAGGGGTGGTTCCACTGGGGATAGCGGACGCGCCAGTTGTACGCCCCGAACCGGCGCCAGAAGGCGGGGGCGATGGCGCTGTCGAAGCCCGCGCGGGCGGCGAGGAAGAGGCCGACCCGGTCCGCCTGCCGCTCCGCCCCGCCGGCCGTCGCGGAGAGGGCCGGCACGGTCTGGGTCTGGCGACCCCGCGTCTCGGCCTCGTGCCAGCCCCGGTGTCCGAGGACGTGGTGGGCGAGTTCGTGGCCGAGCACCACGGCAAGCTCGTCATCGGTCGCGGTGAAACCCGCCATGGCGGTGGTGATGAACAGGCGTTTGCCGTCCGCCCGGGCGTTGAGCTCGTCCGACGGATCGAGCTGGATGTCGTAGCCGCAGGCCCGTTGCGGCGTGACCGTCGCAGTCCGGTCTGTGCCGCCGCGGCGGAAAACGACCTCGATCGGGCCGCGGGCCAGGGCGAGGTCGAGTTTGCCGATATTGACCTCGACGCCTTCGAAGGCGGCCGCGCGCCGGTCGACGCCGCGCGTCAGGGCCTCGCCGTTGACGCTGAGGAGAAGGTCGTCGCGCCGCAACCCGGCGAGATCCGCGGCCGATCCTTCCGGAACGGCCAGGAGGCCCGGCAGGTCGCCGTCCAGTCCGAACCGGGCTTCAGCCAGTGGGCGGAGTTCCGGGCTGTACTGACTCGCGGCATGGAGCAGCCATCCGGCCGAGTTGCGCACCGCCGGGCAGAGCTCGGCATTGGCCGTCGAGAGGCGATGGCCAACCGTCGCGACCCGCTGGTCCAGATCCGTCAGGGCGATCAGCCGCTGCTCCGCCGGGGCCGCGATCGCCAGACCGTCCTCCGGGACGGAGGGGCTCGACCCGCAACCGGACAGGCCGGTCGCGGCGAGGGCGAGAAGGGCCGCAAGGGAGGCGGGGGAGCGGCGGTTCAACATCCCGACACCATGCGTCGGGGTCCGGGGCGTGCCAAGCCTTCAAGGGCGCAACCTGCGTCCCCGGGCCGCCCGGTCACGTATCACAATGAAGCGCAGGGCGAGGCGGCCCGACAGCCAGGAGAAGACAGCGTGAATCAGCTGACAACCCTGAGAGGCATTCCCGAAAATTCATTACATCATGATTGCGTTGCGCTTGTCGTTTCGGCAGGTCGCGCTAGGGTGCCTGTCTCCAGCAGCTCATCGACGACGGTGGTCCCATGTCCTTCGGCTTGAACAATAACCGCGTCGGCGGCTCGAACAGCTTTCTCGAAGCTTTCGAGGGCTTTACCGGCGCAAGCCAGCGGTTCACGGGGTCAGGGGTGACGATCGATCCGGCCCAGGCCAACGGCCCCATGGTCCCGGAGCTGATCCCCGACCGCCCGGGCGCTTCTGACGGGGTGCTCGGGTTTTTCGGCGGGTTTACGGGCGGGACCCAGCGGTTCATCGGCGTCGGTGAGGCCGTAGAGCCGTCAGAGCCTGTCGACAACGGCTCGTTCGGGGCCATCGCCAGCTATCAGGTCTGCGCCTGCTGCGCCCGCTTCCATGGCCCCACGTCCGGCATCGACGGCGGCGGCGGCCCGACCTTCGGCCTGAACGCCGATGACCGGGGCGTGTTCGGCCCCAATGGCAAGCCTTCGCTGAGCTCAACCGATGCCGGTGCGCAGATCACCCGCACGAACCAGAGCTGGTCGTCGGCCCTCGGGACGGCCGCGGTGGTGACCTATGCCTTCCGCGATTCGGTCACGACCATGCCGACCGATACGGCCGGATTCTCGCAGTTCAACGCCACCCAGATCGCGGCGACGGTCCTGGCGCTCTCGGCCTGGTCGGATGTCGCCAACATCACCTTCCAGCGTGTCCAGGACGCCGGCATCGAATTTTCGAACAACGCCACGATCCTGCTGGGCAACTATTCCAGCGGTCAGGACGGCGCGGCGGCCTTCGCCTATCTGCCGGGCGGCACGCCGGGCGCGACCGGCTTCAGCCAGGTCCAGGGCGACGTCTGGATCAACAGTTCGCTGTCCTACAACGCCCTGCCCGTCCAGCAAGGTTATGGCCAGCTGACCCTGCTGCATGAGCTGGGCCACGCCATCGGCCTGAGCCACCCTGCGGCCTACAATGCCAGCTCCGGGGGCGTGATCACCTATTCGGGCAGCGCCATCTACTACGAGGACTCCCTCCAGTATTCGGTGATGAGCTATTTCAGCGAGCGGGAAACCGGCGCTGATTTCCGCACAGACGGTACCGGGGTGCGGCGCTATTCGGCCGCGCCGCTGCTCGATGACATTTCGGCGGCCCAGCGCCTGTACGGCGCCAATATGACGACCCGCACGGGCGATACCGTCTATGGCTTCAACTCCAATGCCGGCCAGCTCTGGTACACCGCCGGCAATGAGCTCAGCGCGCTGGTCTTCTGCGCCTGGGATGCCGGCGGGACCGACACCTTTGATTTCTCGGGCTACCTGAACAACGGTCAGATCATCGATCTGCGCCAGGGCTGTTTCTCCAGCGTCGGCGGCCTGGTCGGCAACGTCTCCATCGCGCTTGGCGCGGTGATCGAGAACGCCATCGGCGGCAGCGGCTCGGACACCTTCCGCGGCAACTCGGCCAACAACCGGTTTACCCCGAACACCGGCACGGACGTCGTCGACGGCGGTCTGGGCACGGATACGGTCGTCTTCTCCGGCGCGCGCAGCGCCTACACCGTCACCTGGAACGGTCAGACCGGTACGGTCACCGGCAACGGCCAGAACGTGACCGTCACCAATGTCGAATTCCTGCAGTTCACCGACCAGACCATCGCGGCAGCGCCGACGGGCGGCGTCGTGGTGGGCGGCGACATCACCAGTGAGACCATCACCGGCACCGCCCTGGCGGACGTTATCGGCGGGCTCGGCGGGGACGACGTCATCAACGGCCTGGCGGGCAGCGATACGCTGAATGGCGGCTCGGGCAATGACACGCTGAACGGCGGCGATGACAACGATATGCTGATCGGGGCCCTGGGCAACGACACGCTCAACGGCGGCGCCGGCATCGACACCGCCGATTACTCCGGCGCGGGTGCCGCGGTGACGGTGAATCTGAGCGCCGGCACCGCCAGCGGCGGCGCGGGAGCAGACACTCTGAGCCTGGTCGAGAACGTGACCGGCACGACCTTCGCCGACACCCTTACGGGCGACGGCGCGGCCAACGTCCTGCGCGGCGGCGGCGGGGTGGACACCCTCAGCGGCGGCGGCGGGGCGGACGAGCTCTACGCCGGCGCGCCCGGCCTGGCCGGCGGCGCGCCCGACATCATCAAGGGCAGCGACACGACCAATGGCAGCATCGGCACGGCCGTTTCCCTGACCGGATCATTCGACCTCGCCGAGAACGCGGCGATCGCCAACTCCACCACCATTCCGCACGCGACGGTCGTGGCCACGCCCCACGGCAATGTCGAATACTATCGCGTGACCGTGACGGCGGGCGAGACGGTCAATTTCGACATCGACAACGCTACCTTCGACAGCACGCTGCGGCTGTTCGACAACGCGGGCGTCGAGCTGGCCAGCAATGACGACAGTGCGTCGGATGGCGGCGAGAGCACGGACTCTGCCCTGAGCCACACCTTCGCGACTGCCGGCACCTATTACATCCAGGTCGGGCGTTGGGTGAGCGGCAGCGCGCCGTTCGTCTCGGGCCCGCCCCCGGCCAACCAGACCTACACCCTGCATGTCTCGAGCCCGAGCCAGCCGACCACGCCCATCGTTTTGCTGGGTTCGACCCTGAACGGCGACGCCGGCGCGGACCTCCTGACGGGCGGTACGGGCGCCGACACGCTGAACGGCGGTGCGGACGACGACACCCTGAACGGTGCCGGTGGCAATGACACCATCAACGGCGGCGACGGAACGGACACGGCTGTCTTTACGGGTAACCGGTCGACCTACACGATCACGGTGTCGGGCGGCACGACCACCGTGACGGGCGCCGACGGAACGGACACCGTGACCAATGTCGAACGGCTGCAGTTTGCAGACGGTTTGTTCGATCCGGCAGGCAATGCCCTGACGGGCGGGCCAATCAACGGGACCTCGAACGCCGACACGCTGAACGGGACGAGCGGCGCGGATGTCATCAACGGCCTGGACGGGGATGACGTCATCAGCGGCGGCACCGGGAATGACACGATTGACGGCGGTGCCGGGACGGACACGGCCGTGTTCTCTGGCGCGCGCTCCGGTTACACGGTCTCCACGGTCGGCGGGACCACGACGGTCACGGGACCGGATGGCACGGACACGCTGACGACGGTCGAGCGGCTGCAGTTCTCGGATCTGACGCTGATCGTAGGCGCTGGCGGCGGGCAGTATTTCGCGGGCACAGGCGGCAACGACACGATCACCGGCACGGCCTTCGCGGATGAAATTCTGGCCGCGGCGGGTGATGACACCCTGACCGGTGCCGGCGGCAATGACACCATCAACGGCGGCGATGGAACCGATACGGCCGCGTTCTCCGGTGCCCGTGCGGGCTACACCATCTCGACGGTGGGCGGTGTGACCACGGTGACCGGCCCTGACGGGACCGACACCCTGACCACGGTCGAGCGGCTGCAGTTCGCCGACGGGCTGTACGGAATCGATGGTAATCCGCTACCCATCACCGGGACCGAGAGTGCCAACGTACTGACCGGCACGGGCGGGGCAGATACGATCAGCGGTCTTGGCGGTGACGACACGATCACGGGCGGCAGCGGCAACGACTCGATCGACGGCGGCGACGGCAATGATACGGCTGTGTTCGCCGGCTCCATCGGATCCTATGTGATCACCTCCCAGCCCGGCGGCAGCCTGCTCGTGAGCGGTGCCGACGGTGTCGATACCCTGACCAATGTCGAGCGCGTCCGCTTTGACGAAGGCACCTTCATCCTCGCCAGCGGCTATCGCTATTTCGAGGGGACGAACAATGCCGACACCATCGCCGGCACGTCCGGGTCGGACGAGATCCGGGGACTGTCCGGCAACGACCAGATCAGCGCCAGCGGCGGCGATGACTACATCTATGCGGGCGCCGGCGACGACACGATCGACGGCGGCGGCGGGCTGGACACGGTCTTCTTCTCCGGTTCGATCACCTCCTACATCATCACCTCGCCGGAAGGCGGCGGTCTGCTCGTTTCGGGCCCGGACGGGGTCGATACCCTGGTCAATGTCGAGCACATCAGCTTCGACGATGGCCGGTTCATCGTCGCCAGCGGCTTCCGCTACTGGGAAGGCAGCAACAACGCCGAGACCATCATCGGTTCGTTCCGCTCGGACGAAATCCGCGCCCTGGCGGGGAACGATACGCTCGATGGCGGCGATGGCGACGACTACATCTACGCCGGCCTCGGCGATGACACGATCAACGGCGGCGGCGGGCTGGACACGGTCTTCTTCTCCGGTTCGATCACCTCCTATGTGATCACCTCGCCCGAAGGCGGCGGTCTGCTGGTTTCGGGCCCCGACGGGGTCGATACCCTGACCAATGTCGAGCACATCAGCTTCGACGACGGCCGGTTCATCGTCGCCAGCGGCTTCCGCTACTGGGAAGGCAGCAACAACGCCGAGACCATCATCGGTTCGTTCCGCTCTGACGAGATCCGCGCGCTGGGCGGCAACGACCTTCTCAGCGGCGGGGATGGCGACGACTACATCTATGCCGGCACCGGCAACGACACGATCGACGGTGGTGCCGGGCTGGACACGGTCTTCTTCTCCGGTTCGATCACCTCCTATGTGATCACCTCGCCGCAAGGCGGCGGGCTGCTGGTTTCCGGCCCCGACGGGGTCGATACCCTGACGAATGTCGAGCACATCAGCTTCGACGACGGCCGGTTCATCGTCGCCAGCGGCTACCGCTACTGGGAAGGCAGCAACAACGCCGAAACCATCATAGGATCCGTCAGGTCCGACGAGATCCGCGCGCTCGGCGGCAACGACCTTCTCAGCGGCGGCGATGGCGACGACTATATCTACGCCGGCACCGGCAACGATACGGTCGACGGCGGCAATGGCCAGGACACCGTATTCTTCAGCGGCCTCCGTTCGGCCTACACCATCACCCTTTCCGGCGGTGTGACCACGGTGGTCGGCCCGGATGGAACCGACAGCCTCACCAATGTCGAACGCCTGCAGTTCGACGACGGTGTGTACGACATCAGTGGAAGCCCGCTCTCCGCGCTCGACATCGGGGCGGAGAAAGGCGGCGCGGAAACGCTGCCGGCTCTTTCGGACAGCAAGTTCGACGGCGGACCCGAGGTCCTTCCGGCCTCGTTCGACGATGCCGAGATGGCGGGTGTGGCGGCGAAGGATGCGGAACCGCAGATCCTGCCGGGCGAGAGCCTCGACCTCGCGGTTGTCATGGGTGGCCCGTCAACGGCGACCGGCCTGTTCCCGCTCCAGGGCAATACAGAGCTGACCGCCTTCCTGTTCGACAGCACGCCCGACGATGATTATCTGGTCCTGCCAAACGGCGACGTCGGGCCCCAGGTCCTGCCGGGCTCGGGTGACGACTTCGTTCTGACGGCCAAGTTCGCCGATCTGCCGGATATCTGTCCCACGCCGACGGGCGACTTCGACGGCGGCTCCCTCACGATTTCGGAGATGGAGCTGGCCCGTGAGCTTCTGATGGCCGCGGCTCGCGACAACCCGCTTCACTTCCAGACGTCCGGCGACAGCCTGACCCTGCTTGATGACTGGACCGTGTTTACCGCCCCGTCACGGGACGTCTGGGGCTAGGACCCGGTTCCTTCCGGCATTGCGGGTCCCGCGTTCGCGCGGGGCCCGTGGCCGGCACCGTGCCGCTTCCCGGCCGCCGGACGCCGCGGGAAGTTCAGGCAAAGCAGGGGCGGGCCGGCTGACCGCGGCACCGCTCTTACCGGGTTTACCGCCGGCCGGTTCTGCGTCTATGCCTTGGGCAACGAGGGGTGGCAGTGGCGATATTCCCGGTAATCCTGTGCGGCGGAGCCGGAACCCGGCTGTGGCCGGCGTCCCGGCCATCCCGGCCCAAGCAGTTCATCGATCTGGTCAGCGACCAGTCCCTGTTCCAGGAGACGGTGCGACGCGTTGCGCCCCTGGTCCGGGACGGGCGGCTGGTCATCGTCGCCGGCCGGGCCCACCGGAGCCAGATCGAGTCCCAGCTCGCCGCCCTCGGCGTCGAGGCCGAGCTGATCCTCGAACCGGAAGGGCGGGATTCGGCCGCCGCCATGGCCGCGGCCGCGCTGTGGATCGCCCGTCTCGACCCCGGGGCGACCGCCGTCTTCGTCGCGTCCGACCACTATGTCCCGGATCCGGTGGCTTTCCGGAGCGTCATGACCGAGGCGGTCGAAGCGGCCCAACACGGGCGGATCGTGACCCTCGGTATCCAGCCGACCACGCCCTCTTCGGCCTTCGGCTATATCCAGCCCGCCCGCCCGGGCCTGTCTCCGGTCCAGCGGTTCGTGGAGAAGCCGGACCGGGCCGACGCCGAACGCTACCTTGCCGCCGGCTTTTACTGGAACAGCGGCAATTTCGTTGCGCCGGTCCAGACCCTGCTCGACGAGCTGCGGACGTTCGCACCGGACCTGGTCGAGGCCGTTGCCGCCGCCCTGCCACACGCCGGTGCGTCGAGGGTGCATGCGCTCGGCGACGGCTTCGCCACGGCGCGAAAGATCTCCATCGACTATGCGGTGATGGAGAAGAGCGACAGGATCTGGGTCCTGCCGGCTGGTTTCGAATGGTCTGATCTCGGCGCATGGGACGCCGTGGCCGCCACGGGCGGCGGCTCGCGAGGCCTCTGGGTGGCCGAGGCAAGTCACAACTGTCTGGTCCGTTCCGCCCCGGGCGTTGCGGTGGCCACGGTCGGGGTTTCGAACCTGGCCATCATCGCCGAGCCCGACGCCGTGCTGGTCTGCGACCTGAACAATGCCCAGGCCGTCAAGGGGCTGGTCGAGGAACTGGGGCGCCGGGGATGGACCGGTCGTGATGAGCTCGCCGGTGTGGCTCCGACGCTTGCGGAGCTGTCGCGGGACTTCCTCCGCTGGCTGAAGATGAGCGCCCTGCCGCTCTGGGGTACCCTGGGCGTCGGTGCCGACGGCGGCTTCGTGGAAGCGCTGGATGAGGACGGACTCCCGGTCGGCGATTTCCGCCGCGCGCGCGTGCAGGCTCGCCAGGCCTTTGTTTTCAGCACCGGCCATGAATGGGGCTGGGGCGGGGGCTACGCTGCCACCGTCATCAGGGGGCTGGACCGTTTCGAGGCGACCAATCTGCGGCCGGACGGGCTCTATCGGACACGTGTGGCCGCCGATGGCGCGGTGCTTGATGAGACCGCGTCGCTCTACGACCAGGCCTTTGTGCTGCTGGCAACGGCCGCCGCTGCAGCGGCGGGGATAGAGCCCGTGCGGCAGGCCCGCATCGCCGCGCGTACGCTGGCGTCGCTCGCACCGTTGCGTCTGCCCCGGGGCGGGTGGCGGGAGCTCGGGGCGCACCCCTTCCAGGCCAATGCGCACATGCATCTGCTGGAGGCGGTTCTGGCCTGGGAGGCCCTGGAGCCGGACCGGGAGTGGACAGCGATCGCCGACACGATTGTGAACCTGGCGCGCGCGCATTTCATCGACCCCGCAGGCGGGTTCTTGCGGGAGTTCTTCGCGGAGGACTGGCGACCGATCGACGGCCCTGCGGGCCGGTTGGTGGAGCCCGGACACCAGTTCGAATGGGCCTGGCTGCTCACGCGCTGGGGGCGGCTCCGGAGCGACGCCTGGGCGCTCGAGGCGGCCAGACGCCTGTTTGCCTGCGGGGAATACGGTCTCGATGCTGCCCGCGGCGTCGCCATTGATGAGCTGGATGACACGCTCCGGCCCCGGTCACGACACGCGCGCCTGTGGCCCCAGACCGAGTGGCTGAAAGCGGCGCTGATCCTGTCCGAGACGGCCGAACCCGAGGAACGCGGGCGACTGATCGACAGCGCCGCCGCGGCCTTGCGGGGACTGGGGCTCTATCTGAAGCCGGAGGGGCTGTGGCACGACAGCCTGACTCCGGAGGGTGATTTTGTGCCGGCTCCCGCCCCGGGTAGCTCGCTCTATCATATCGTCGCGGCGGCCCGGCAGCTTCGGGAAAGCCTCGGCAACACACCCGGGCTGCCGTCGCTCTGACGCCGCACTCAGCGGGCGGCGCGTCCGATGATCAGCTGGTCAGGCCTGGCTGTGAGCGAGGCTTGCGGGCCGGCGTGGCCGATGGGGTCGGTGCAGTCCAGACCGGGACCGGCGGGAGCTCGCCATAGAGGCCCGCAGCGCGCGAGGGGCGAGAGTTGGTGCGCAGAAGTTCAGGTCGAATTAGAGACATGTGAGATCCTACCTCGCGATTTTTACACTTAGTTAACGGTGAAGCAAGCCGGGCGGCCCGGCGGCGGCGGGACGGCTTCCCGGGAGGAAGTCGCAAGCCGGAAAGCGGGTTCCTTCCGCCCTCGCAGACTGTCACACACGCAGCGGCCAAGCGCTGAAGGGCTGGGGGATCGACCCGCCGGCGGGACACCGCCCTTCTTGCCGGGCGGGGTCGCTGCTATAGGAGTGGCTGGCGGGGGCCAGCGCCGAGTTGTGACCAGAGATCTATGATTTCAAGGCTTTTTCGATCCCGCGTCCGGAGTGCCGCGCCGTCGGTACCGACCACTCCGGAGGGGACGGTTGTCTGGGCTGTGGGCGACATCCACGGCCGGCTCGATCTCCTCGAGCCTCTGGTGGAGGCCATGACCGAAGACCTTGCCGACAGCACGGCGGCCCGCAAGGTCGTCGTCTTCCTCGGCGACTATATTGATCGGGGACCGGAGTCCCGGGGGGTGTTGCAGCACCTCGCAGCCCTGTCGTCCAACTCAGGCATCGAATGGCGCTTCCTGAAGGGCAACCACGAAGCCGCGATGCTGGCCTTCCTCGAGGACCCCTCCGCTGGCGCGCGCTGGTGTGAGTACGGGGGGGACAAGGCGCTCCAGTCCTGGGGATTGCGCATGCCTGAGCTTGCGCACCGGATAGAGGCGTGGGCCCGGGTGGCGGCAGACCTGCGCCACAGGATGACGCCCCCGGAACTGGCCTTCCTTGAGGCGCTCGAGCTTTCCGTGACGGTGGGCGACTACTTCTTCTCGCATGCCGGGGCCCGCCCGGGCGTGGCGCTGGACCGGCAGAGCTCGAAAGACCTCATGTGGATCCGCCAGCCGTTTCTGGACAGCACCACGGCGTTTGAGCGCGTGATCGTGCATGGCCACACCCCGGCCTTGGCCGTGCATGCCGACCAGCGGCGGATCGGGATCGACACCAAGGCCTATGAGACGGGGGTGCTGAGCGCGGTGAGGCTGGAGCGGGATGACCGACGTCTCCTGCAGGCGATCGGGCCGCGGCGCGCGCGGGATGGGGACCTCGCGGGTGCCGATCCCGGTTCGGCAACCGCGGGCGGCGTAGCCATTCGCAACGTCCCGCTATCCCCTGACGCCTGAAGCGATACGGCCATTGAGGCCCGGTCCGGGCACCGGGGTGACGGGGCCGTCAGCGTTGGGGCGTGGATCGTCCCGCCCATTCGAGAAGGCCGCAGCAGAGGGCCAGGACGACGGCCAAGGCCGTGGTTCTGAGCGGATAGTCGGCGATGGAATGCAGGGCCAGGACCCCGATGCCGATACTGGCCGCGCGCTGGAGGTCGCCTTCCCGGGAGGACGGGGCGTTCCACGCCCGCCAACTCCGGCGCGCATACCAGACAAAAAACGCGAGGATCAGTCCGACCCCGACCCAGCCGGCTTCCAGCCAGGCCTGCAGATACTCGTTATGCGCCTGGTTGAAGAAGGTGCTGTCGAGTTCCTGCAGCTGTTCGATCGAGCGATAGACGGCGTCGAAACTGCCGATACCGGCACCCAGCGGCAGATAGGTCTGGGCCGCTTCCACGACGACCGGCCAGCGTTCGAAGCGAACCTCCGAGGCGCCATTGGTGTCGAAGCGCGCGAGGATAGGGGGCAGGGCCAGCACCGCGACGGCGGTCAGGGCGGCGGCGAGCGAGCCGACGAGCACCAGGACTGCCGAACCCGGACGGCCCTTGCCTGCCGCGATCCAGGCTCCGAGCAGGCTCGCCCCGAGGACCGGGACAAAAAGCGTGATCCCCGCCCGCGAACGGATGGCGGCGAGGGCCACAACCACCAGCCCCGCAAACAGGGCCCCGAGCCACAGGGCGGAGCTCTGCCGATCCCGCCGGCGCAGCGTCGCCGCACCGAAGATGACGGCAAACGGCAGGGTAACCAGCAGCAGGGACGCGAGGTGATTGCGGTTGGCGAAGAAGCCGGTGACGGAACCCGCACCGGTCCAGTTCCAGAGGTAGAAACGTTCTCCACCGCTCGCCAGCTGCGCCGCCCCGAGCAGGACGCCGGCAATCACGGCGGCGATGCAGATCTGAACCATCCGGGCGCGCTGGAGCGGTGAGAGCGTCAGCACAGCCATGAAGAAGGCGGCCGGTGGAACCAGGGCCAGGGCCGCTCTCAAGGTCTGGTCAGGCGCCAGGCTCAGGGGGCTCCAGCCGGGTTGAATGCCTGCCAGTTCCAGCGCGAGTGCCGGCTCTGCCCGGCCCGGAAGGGCCGTCCAGATCGCCGGTGGCAGCGGGATCAGTTGTACGAAGGGAATGGCGACGAGGAGCGCCAGAAGACCGAGCGCGAAACGGTGTTCGCGCCACAGACGGGCTTCAACGAGGCGACTGGCGCTGAGGACGAGCAGCGGCAGCGCGGCCAGTTCGACCAGTGCGAGACGCAGGGCGTGGCCCTGACTGGCACCGCCGAAGGCAAACGAAAAAACCAGCAGGACCGCTGCCGCGATTGCGACAGGATCCCACTGGTCTTTGAAGAACTTGTTCGGCACGCGCTAGCGTATCAGGGTTGATCGCTAAGCGCAGCGACCGACTTAGGCGCTCTCGGACGAGTCGTCCGTAGCAACAACGATCGTGCCAATGATCACGGCGGTGCCGATCAGGAGGACGGCGATCGGAACACCGGCGAACTCAGAGGCGGCTTCGGTGCGGGCACCAACGCGGTCTCCAACGCGCGCAACAGCGGAGTTGTTGGCGGCGGCGGCTTGTCCAGCGACGAGCAGCAGGCCCATCGTCACGGCGGCAATGGTCTTGCGCATGCTTAAATCCTCATAGGTGTTACGAGCGTACGGGCTCGAGTTGTATCCAAAGTCACCCTAGGCGGTGAGTGCCGCCGGGGCAACAAGATTCTTAACCGGACCTGGCACCACGGCCCTGCGGATCGCCATTAATTGCTCGCTGAAACAAGCGGAACAATGCGGACCTGGTCGAACCAGACGACCATCGGTGCGCGCCGGTCCAGCGGCAGACCGCGCAGTTCGAGCCACTGACTCACACATCCTGCAGGGACCGAGAACGCCTCGGAAGAGTCCGACCAGCCCTGGGCTCCGACCCGGGTTCCGGTCACTCCGGAGGCGGAAAGCAGTGCCTGGCCCCCCGGATGGCAGGTGAGAGCCCAGGCCATCCGACCGGCCGGATCTCCCGATTCCGTCCGCGACCGGAAGGTGATGCGGTGGCGGCCGGGAGGCAGGAATACCCGCTGGGCGGCGATACTGGCGGCCGAATAGCCGTCGTATTCGACCCGGAGGGCCGGGTTGGACGGATCGGTGTCGTCGTTGGTGACTTCGGCGGACGCCCCGGCCTTCTGGACGAGGGTCCACTGGAAGGGGACGGGAGCGGTGGGGTCATCAAACCCCCCGTTCGTTACGGCCGCGCCGGCAGCCGGCCGATTCAGGCGCGCCCGCACCGCCGTAACAACCCCGACCTGACCCTTCGCCATTGCCTGGATGTAGAACTCCTGGAGCTCCGCGTTGGTCAGCGGTGCGGTGCCGGCTTGCAGCGTGATGGCCAGGTTAGCGGCTGTCTGCAGACCGCCGTCGGCCGCGGGCAGGCTGTTCAGATAGGCGACACGCCAGGGCGGGTTCGCAGCCAGCAGGCCGGTGAGCACCGGCAGGACGCGCTGTGGATCTGCGGCGGCGGCCGTGCTGAACAGGTTGAAGATCTGCGGCTGGATGTCCTCACGCCGGCGCACCAGGGTGTCCGCGTGCGCGAAGGCGGAGACGTAGTCGCCCCGCCGCAGACGTTGTTCCACCAGCCAGGCGTGGGCCGGATCGTCCCGCAGGCTCCAGTTGCCCGCCAGGGTGAGAATCTGGTCGGCCGCATCCAGACGTCCCGCCCGGGCTTCGGTCAGGCCGACGACGCGGAGCGCCCGGACGTCGAAGGGGGACCGGGCGAGGGCGTCCCGGCCGAGCGAGGCGGCATTGGTGTTCCGTGAGGCCGCCAGCTCCGCCTCGGCCGCACGGCGCAGCACCTGAGGCGATCCCGGCGCGATCCGGATGGCAGCCTCGACCGGAGCCCGTTGGACGACCGGCTGCAGGACGATCTGCCAGGCCAGCAAGACCGCCCCGACGATCAACGCATAAGGCACCAGCCCGGCGAGGTCAGTGCCGCGTGACGGGGCGGGGTTTTGCCGCTCCTGTCCCAATCCTAACGGGCCTTTCCGGGGGCCTTGGCAGCCGGTGCCCGGGTCTCCGGACCGGTCTCGCCGCCGTACTTGTAGTCATAGGCATGTCATAGCCGCCGTAGGACGCGCTCTTGGCGCTGAACTTCGACAGCACCAGGCCCAGGAGATGGGCGTGACCAACCTTCAGGCGCCGCAGGGCGCCTCTTGCCTGGCCGCGACGCGTGCCGCGCGACTCGACCACGAACACGACTCCGCCCACGGCGGCCGCCAGCAACGGGGAATCCGCAAAGCCGAGAACCGGCGGACCGTCGATGACCACATGATCGAAATTGTTCCGGCTTTCGATCAGGACCTGACGCACCCGGTCTCCGCCCCAGAGCTCGGCCGGGTTGGGCGGCAGCGGCCCGCAGGGAATGAAGAACAGATTGTCGATGCTCGTGCGGTGAACCACCGACGCGAGGTCCGCAGAGCCGGAGAGGAGATTGCTCATCCCGCGCTCGTTCTCGACACCCACGACCCGGTGCATGGACGGATTGCGCAGATCGCCGTCCACCAGCAACACCCGCCGCCCGACCCGGGCGAGGTTCAGGGCGATCGCATAGGCCGTGGTCGACTTGCCTTCAGCCGGCCGCGCACTGGTCACGAGAAGGCTGCTGGGCGCGCCGTCGGGGGTCGAGAACTGCAGCGCCGTCCGCAGGGAGTAATAGGCTTCCGAGAAGCCGGATCGGAGGTCCGCAAGCGCGCCGCTGGCGGTTTGATCCTTGGCCAGCAGAGGGATGACGCCCAGGACCGGCACGCCGAGTTTGCTCTCGGCGTCCTCCGGCGTCGCAAGGGTCTCATCGAGGGCTTCGAGCACCAGAGCGGCGACCACGCCCAGACCCAGACCCAGAAGGCCGGCCAGAAGGATGTTCAGCAGCAGGTTGGGCTTGGACGGCTTCTCGGGCGGGGCTGCGCGGTCCACGATCGAGATGTTGTTGGCGGTGACGCCGCCGGTGACGCTCACTTCCTTGTAGCGCTGCAGCAGGCCGTCATAGAGCGTGCGCGTCGTGTCCAGCTCACGCTGCAGGATGTTGTACTGGATGGACCGGTCGCGAAGGTCCAGGACGTCGCCGGTCAGGCCGGTCACCTGGGCTTGCAGGGACCGCTCCTGGCGGGCCGCGATTTCATACTGGCTCTGGATCGAACTGCGGACGTTGTTCGCAAGGGCTTCGATCTGCTGGTCCGCCTCGTCGATCTGCGCCTTCAGCTGCACCATCTCCGGGAAGTCCGGCTGATAGACGCTGAGCTTTTGCTGATAGGTCGCGCTCAACACCGCACGCTGTTCGGACAGACGCTGAATCGCAGGGTTCTGGAGCACGTCCGGAAGGGTCATCAGTGGTGCCGTCCGCGCCGAACGCCAGCGCTCTTCCGCTGCGACGCGCGCGGCCCGGGCTTCGGCCAGGGCCGAGTTGATCGCGACCAGGTTGTTGGACGTCAGGGACTGGGTCTGGCCGACGTTGTCTTCCCCGGTGCCCGGCTCACTGATGTTCACGATCTGCTGGTTGGTTGCATAGGCGACCAGCTGTCGCTCGGCCGATTCCAGCCGGTCCTTGGTCTGGGCGATCCGCTCTTCAAGGAACTCGCGCGCATAGGCGGAGCTCTCGAATTTCCGGTCCAGGTTGGCCTGGATGAAGTTCTCGGCGAAGCCGTTGGCGATGCGGGCCGAGACCACCGGATTGGGGTTGTCGAAGCCGACGGAGACCAGGCGCGAACCCCTGATCGGCGCGACGTTCAGATTTTCCTGCACGGCTTCGAGAGCGGCGGCACGACGGCGGGAGGCCTGTTCGGCGGCCGAGCCCGAGGCCGGCGGCGGTTCGACGCCCAGGGCCTCAAGCGTCGCATCGGAGCTGGCGAGGCCGAGGTTCTCGATCACACGTTCAGCCAGCGACCGGCTGCGCAGGAGCCCGTACTGGGTCTGGAAAAACTCTTCGCCCTGAATCATGCTCTCGCGCGGAGCCACATCCTCGGCGTTGAACACGCGGGCGGACTCACGATCGATCTGCAGGGTCGCCTCGGCCGTGTAGATCGGCGTCATGAGGAGGGTCAGCGCCGCCCCGATCGTGAGGGCGCCTACGAAGGTGCCGAGGATCAGAAAGCGGTGCTTCAGCGCCAGCCGCCAATAGACAGCCAGATCAAATCCGGGCGTGTCATCGACATCTTTCGACCAGTTGCCTGCCTGGTCATCAACCGAGGCATTTCGCATCCGGCCGCTTTCCGACTCCGAACGAAGGTTACGTTCGTCAGCGAAAGGTTTGTCGCCCAACATCATGCTATCCGCTACGCTTCGACGGCCGCGGCCGCGCTAAATTTGGTTTCGGCTGATATCGCAAAGGCCGTCTACGCGCACCCGAAATCGAGACTTCGCCGGACCGCCTGAAGTTGAGGCGACCTGGCCGTGGGGAACAAGCTGAACTGACGGCTCTGCGATACTTCAATAAGGCCGGAAGATCGCCAGGGCCGGAATGACCCCGACCAACTGGCGGAGACCGGCGTTGAGGCGCGAGGTATCGACCACGATGACATCGTCGCCAAAGACCGCGGGATCCGACGCCCGGCCTTGCCGAATGGCGGCGAGGTCGAAGACAGCCACCGAGCGCTGGCCGTCGATCGTCCGGAAGACGGCGACCTGCGTCAGGTCCGCGACGCCTGTGGGACCTTCCGCCATGGCCACCGCCTGGAGCAGCGAGGTCGATCCCCGCATCTCGTAAACCCCCGGCTTGGTGACGGCACCATCGACGGTGATTTTCTGGCTGGCGGCCTCCTTGACCGTCACGGTCACCTGTGGATCGCGCAGGTACCGCGCGGCCAGGCGTTGGGCGATGTCCGCCGACATCTCGCCGGCGGTCCGTCCCGCACCGCGAACGGCGCCGATCAGCGGGAGATTGATATTGCCGGAGGTGTCGACCACCAGCTCCTCGAACGACAGGTCCTCGACCTGGAACACACGGATATCGAGCTTGTCGCCCACGCCGATGCGGTACTCGGTCGGGGTCGCGGCGACGGCATGGACCACCTGCAGATCCACCGGCTGGGCGGCGGTCATCTGGGTGATGTCCATACGCTGGCCACCACAGGCAGCAAGCATGAGGAATGCCAGGGCGGACAGAAGCGAAAGGGTGCGCATCACGGGCCTCAATACCTGAAAGCTGAACTGGTTCATTTCGGCCAGCGGAACGGGACGGGTACCTGGGTCGAGTTTCGCCGGCCCCAAGCAGGGCGCCGCCGCGCCATGTGCCTTGTCGAGCATCGGGAGACGGTGGTCAACCGGGGGGCCGCCCAAAGTCTGCCCGTTCCGGGGTGGGGCAGGCCCGGCCACGGCATGGAAACCGGTGTCCCCACGGCGACGCTACCCTGCCATTCCCGCACCGCCCGGCCGCGCTGCGATCGCGCTTCGGGGAGCAGGAGGAAGGACGCTCCCGGCATTGCGGAGCTGCCCGGCGAGCGCCCGGGGTCAGTACTGTTTCCAGACCGCCATTTTCACGTAATCCGTGTAGCTGAGGATGATGCGCAGAACCTTTTCCGAGACATTAGGCATGGCGTAGTCAGCGACCAGCCTCATGCTGCGGTCTTCACCGCGCGGCTGATGGCCAAGGATTTCCAGTGCCTGGAGGATACGTTCCGCGCCCAGGCCCGTCATCATCACCGAACCCTCCTCCATCGCCTCCGGGCGTTCATGGGCTTCACGAATGTTGATGGCCGGGAAGTTGAGGATGGACGATTCCTCGCTGATGGTTCCGCTGTCGGACAGCACGGCCCGCGCATTCATCTGAAGGGCATTGTAGTCGAGGAAGCCGAAGGGCTTCACGAGCCGGATGCGGGGATCGAAACGCATGCCGAACTCGTCGATGCGCTTGCGCGTGCGGGGATGGGTGCTGACCAGGACCGGGCGGTCGAACTGGTCGGCAACCGCGTTCAGCGAGGCGGTGAGCCGCGCCAGCTGTTCCGGGTTGTCGACATTCTCTTCGCGATGGCAACTGACCAGAAAATACTCGTGAGGCGTCAGACCCTCGCGCGCGAGGACATCGGAACCCTCGATGCCGGCGCGATAGTGCGAGAGGACCTCGAACATCGGGCTGCCGGTTTTCACGATCCGGTCGGCCGGTATCCCCTCCGCGAGCAGGTAGTCCCGCGCGATCGTGGAGTAGGGCATGTTCACATCGGCGGTGTGGTCCACGATCCGCCGGTTGGTTTCCTCCGGGACCCGCTGGTCGAAGCAACGGTTGCCCGCTTCCATGTGGAAGATCGGGATCTTGCGACGTTTGGCCGGAATGACCGCCAGACAGCTGTTGGTGTCGCCCAACACCAGAACGGCATCGGGGTTTTCCTCGACCAGAACCTTGTCGGCGGCGATGATGATCTGCCCGATCGTGGCCGCAGCGCTTTCACCCACCGCATTCAGAAAATGATCGGGCGCGCGGATGTTCAGTTCGTCGAAGAACAGACCGTTGAGCTCATAGTCGTAGTTCTGCCCCGTGTGGACCAGGACGTGGTCCGTGTGCCGGTCCAGAACGGCGATGACACGGGACAGCCGGATGATCTCCGGCCGGGTGCCGACAATGGTGACAACCTTCAACTTGCGCATCACGAACTCACCTGGGCCCAAATGGTGTCGGGGCGTTCCGGCAGGAATATCTCGTTCGCCCAAAGCAGGACGACCATCTCATTGTCCCCGATGTTGGTGATGTCATGGGCCCAGCCCGGAATGGTCTCGACAACAACCGGCGTCTCGCTTGAGGTCGAGAGCTCGTGGGTTTCGTTGGTCAGAACGTGCCTGAACCGGAAGCGCGCCTGCCCGTGCACGACCAGGAATTTCTCGGTCTTGGTGTGATGGTAGTGGCCGCCCCGGGTCACGCCGGGGTGGGCCGTGAAATAGGAGAACTGGCCGCTGGTCCGGGTGCGGAGCATCTCGGAGAAACTGCCCCTCGGATCGACATGGGCCGTCAGCGGGTAGGCGAAGGAGTCGGTCGGAAGATTGGCCACATAGGTGGCGTACAGGGCCCGCGTGAGACCGACGCCGACGCTGTCGATCAGCGCCGTGTCCCGATCGGCTGCGAAGCCGCGAATGGTGTCCGCGACCTCACCGACCGTCGTCGCATAGGCGGCCGGCGGCTCCATGAAGCCGGAGGCGGTCGGGGCATCCTTGAGCCAGCCAAGCCACTGGTCAATGAGATCGTCGATGTAGAGCAGGGTCAGGGGCGACGCCGGATCGCTGACCGTGATCGGCAGCTGGCGCGAAACGTTGTGGCAGAAGGTCGCCACCGCCGAATTGTAGTTCGGCCTGGCCCATTTGCCGAAAATGTTGGGTAGCCGCTGCACGAGGACTGTCGCCGGGGTCCGGTCCGCCAGGGCGAGCAGGATGTCTTCCGCCGCGTGTTTGCTCCGGCCGTAGTCGTTGTCGTCGACCGCCTTGGTCGAGGATGCGAAGATCACCAGCGGGGCGGTGCCGGCCCGTTCGATCGTCTGGGCGATCGTCTCTGTCAGGCCTACGTTTACGGCGTGGAACTCATCGGCGGTCGGCGGTCGGTTGGCGCCGGCCAGATGGAAGATGATCGCGGCTTCGCTGAGCGCGCGCTCCAGCTCGGCCTGTCCGGTGCTCCGGGTGATGCCGATGACCTGCTCGTGGCCCGCTTCAGCCAGCCGGAGGAGCAGGTTCTTGCCGACGAAGCCGTTCGCGCCCGTGACGACGATGCGGGGTGAGGTCATTCCGCGTCGCCCCGCCGTCCGGCCAGAAAATCAGTGACGTATTTGAGGTTGGCGAGGATGGAGGTCATTTCGGCAACGTCGAGACGGCGCGTATTATGCGAGTTGAAATCCTGCTGGTGCGACACGCCTTCCTCGCCCTCCACGACGTATTTGTCGTAGTTCAGATCGCGATTGTCGGGCGGTACGCGGTAGTAGTCACCCATGTCCTCCACCACCGCCATCTCTTCGCGGCTGAGCAGGGTTTCGTAGAGCTTCTCGCCATGTCGGGTTCCGATGATCCTGATCGGACTGTCCGGCCGGCAGGCGACGGCCTGGGTGGCCAGCGCCAGATCCCGGATGGTCACCGCCGGTGCCTTCTGGACGAAGATGTCGCCGTTGTTGCCATGTTCGAAGGCATGGAGGACCAGGTCGACCGCCTGGTCGAGGGTCATGACGAACCGCGTCATTTCCGGGTCCGTAATCGTCAGCGGAAGCCCTTTTTGAATCTGCGACAGGAAGAGGGGCACCACCGACCCGCGCGAGGCGAGCACGTTGCCGTACCGGGTGCCGCAGATAGTGGTTTTCGTGCCGACCGCTGACCGCGCCTTGGCCACCATGACCTTTTCCATCATCGCCTTGGAGATGCCCATGGCGTTGATCGGGTAGACCGCCTTGTCGGTGGACAGGCAGACCACCCGTTCCACGTTTTCGTAGATCGCAGCGTCCAGAACGTTGTTGGTGCCAAGCACGTTCGTCTGCACGGCCTCCATCGGATGGAACTCGCAGGAGGGCACCTGTTTCAGGGCCGCAGCATGGAAGATGAAGTCGACGCCCCGGCAGGCCGTCTGGAGGCTTCGCAGGTCCCGCACGTCGCCGATGTGATACTTCAGACGGGGGTCGCCCATCGCAGTTCGTTGATCTTCCTGCTTTTTCTCGTCCCGGCTATAGATCCGGATCTCGGACACGGGCAGCTTCAGAAAAGTCTTCAGGATCGTCGTTCCAAAAGAACCGGTTCCACCCGTTATCAGAATAGATTTTCCCGAGAAGTAGTCCATTGAAGCGCTAGTCCGTGTTCTGAAGGCAATGCAGCCAGCGCAATGGGCGCAGGGCACGCAGCTGAGAAGACCTGAGCCGCACATAATCGGACGGTTTGGAATTGTCACCCGCAATATCGGCGCGGGAGACCGGTATCAGGCCACCATTGTGACCGTCACACTTTCTGTTTATTCAGCATCGCTTCGTCGTCTCGGGCCCCAGGAATGTTTTTCGACCGCAGTTCTGCGAAAGCGACAGGCGGCGTCATTGAACGCCTGAGTCAGAAGGCCATGTTGCTGCCGCGCCTGTCGAAGCGGCGGCTCGTGCTGATCGCAGACGCGATGATGTGCGTGGGTACCGTCTACCTCGCCATGTTCCTGCGGCTTGGGTATCTCCCGCCGTCCAGCCTGGCTCTCTGGTTCCTGATCGCCTCGTCCGTGGGACTGGCGATCCCCATTTTCATCTCCTTCGGGGCCTATCGTGAGATCTTCAGCCAGGCCGGGCTGCGGACGATCACAGTCATCGGCAATGCCTGTGTCCTGTACGCCCTCGTGTTCTCGGTGGTCTTCACGCTGGCCGGGATACCCGGGGTGCCGCGGACGGTCGGCGTCATCCAGCCGATCCTCCTCTTCCTCGGGGTGTCGGCGCTCCGGGCCGTCGCCCGCCAGTGGCTGGGCGAGCGGATCAATGAGGCGAGACGCAACCATGCCCAGCAACGGGTGCTGATTTTCGGGGCGGGCTCGGCCGGGCGCCAGATGTCCGCCGCCATGACCCGGAGCCGGGAACTGCGGCTGGTCGGTTTCCTGGATGATGATCCGCTGCTGCAGGGATCGACGATCAACGGCCTGCCGATCCTGGACCCGAACAACATTGCCGAGATCGCGGTTCGTCTGGATGTGACGGATGTTCTCCTCGCGCTGCCGTCCGCATCACAGCGGCGGCGGAATGAGGTCCTTGAAGCCATGCGCGCCGCATCGCTCCGCGTCCGGACCGTGCCGGGGATCATGGATATCGCCCATGGCCGGATTCAGATCAGCGACATCCGGGAGCTGGATGCCAACGACCTTTTGGGCCGGGATCCGGTCGCCCCCGACGCGGAACTGCTCGGCCTCCGGATCCGGGGGCGCACGGTTCTTGTCACAGGCGCGGGCGGATCCATCGGCAGCGAAATCTGCCGGCAGGTGGCCGCCCTGGGCCCGGCGCGGCTGCTGCTTTTCGAAGTCAGCGAGTTTGCGCTCTACACCCTGCATCAGGAGCTTCTCGGAAAAGCCACCGACGGGGACGTCGAACTGATCCCCATCCTGGGGTCGGTCCTGGACCAGGCGCGGATTGAGAGTGTCCTGGCGACCTGGCGTCCGGAGACGATCTACCACGCGGCCGCCTACAAACACGTGCCCCTGGTCGAGCATAATCCGGCCGAAGGCGTACGGAACAACATCTTCGGAACCGCCACGGTCGCCAAGGCCGCCGCGGCTGCGGGCACGCCTGACTTCGTGCTGACCAGCACCGACAAGGCCGTCCGCCCCACGAATGTGATGGGCGCCACCAAACGCGTCGCGGAGATGATCCTCCAGTCGCTGAATGAAACCAGCCCCGGGACCCGCTTCTCCATGGTCCGGTTCGGCAATGTGCTCGGGTCCAGCGGTTCCGTCGTGCCGCTGTTCCGCAAGCAGATCCAGAACGGTGGGCCGGTCACGATCACGGATCGCCGGATCATCCGCTATTTCATGACGATCCCGGAAGCCGCGCAGCTGGTCATCCAGGCGGGGGCTATGGCGCGAGGCGGCGAGGTCTTCGTGCTGGATATGGGCGAGCCGGTCCGGATCATCGATCTCGCGCGCTCGATGATCGAGCTGTCGGGCAAGCGGGTGAAGGACGCCGACACGCCGTCCGGGGACATCGAGATCGAGGAAGTCGGCCTTCGTCCCGGCGAGAAGCTGTACGAGGAACTGCTGATCGGCGAGAATCCGATGCCGACCGGCCACCCGCGGATCCTGACCGCGCGTGAGGGCTATCTGCCGCTGGACGAGCTTGAGCGGGCCTTGCTGACGCTTTCCGACATCCTGGTCCGGAACGACGCGGAAGCCCTGCTGGCGCAGTTGCACCGGCTCGTGCCCGAGTTCGAGTCCCGCGAGGGCGCGATGGACTGGGTCCATCTCGAACGGCTGGCCCGGGAGAGCAAGGCCGCCGCCAACTGACCGTGGGCGGGCCGGGCCCGCCTCCGCTCCGCCGCCGATGGATCAGAGGCCGTGGTAGGTCCGGTACCATTCGACGAAGCGCGGAATGCCGATGTCGATCGAGGTGGTCGGCTGGAAGCCGAGGTCCGAGGCGATCGCGCTGATATCGGCATAGGTCTCCGGAACGTCGCCGGCCTGCATGGGCAGCATGTTCCGCTCGGCCTTCACACCGCAGGCCTCCTCGATCAGCCCGATCATCCGGCCCAGTTCCTCGGAGCGGTTGTTGCCGATGTTGTAGAGGCGGTGCGGGCCCCGGCTGCCGCCGGCCTTGAGCTCGCCGTTGTCCGGCGGCGGGTTGTCCAGACAGGCGACGATGCCGGTCACGATGTCGTCAACGTAGGTAAAGTCGCGCCGCATGTTGCCGTGGTTGAAGACATTGATCGGCCGTCCCTCGAGGATGGCCTTGGTGAACAGCCACATGGCCATGTCGGGCCGGCCCCACGGACCGTAGACGGTGAAGAAGCGCAGGCCGGTCAGCGGAAGACGATAGAGGTGGGCATAGGTTTCGCTCATCAGTTCGTCCGCCTTCTTGGTGGCGGCGTAGAGCGAAATGGGATGGTCCACGCGGTCCTCGACCCGGAAGGGCAGCTGGGTGTTGCCCCCGTAGACCGACGACGAACTGGCATAGACCATGTGGGAGACGCCGCGGTGCCGGGCGACCTCGAGCAGGTTGACGTGCCCCGCGAGATTGGCCCGCACATAGGCGCGCGGGTTCTCGATCGAATAGCGAACGCCGGCTTGGGCACCGAGATGCACGACGGCCGTGATGTCGACGTCCGCCAGCGCCGCGTCGATCCGGGCGTCGTCCGCAAAGTCCAGGCGGATGAAGCGGAACAGGTCCGGATAGGTCTCCTGAAGGCGGGCCAGCCGGGCCTCCTTCAGCGTCACATCATAATAGTCGTTGAGGTCGTCGATGCCGATGACCGGTGTCCCCCGCGCCAGCAGGCGGTGGGCGACATGCGAACCGATGAATCCGGCGACTCCCGTGACCAGGACAGACATGGAACTGCTTTCTTGTATTCGCCCGCCGGGCCGGTGAGGTTCGCTCGAACCGCACAGCCGTTTCCGCCCGGGCACCCTGTGAATGGTTTTTCTACTGGCGCTTCACACCCATCGCAATCGCAGAGTGGTCCGGGACGGTCCACGCCGCGTTCGGGGCCTTCGCGAAGGCAGGCCGACGGCCCTTGTATCTGGACCACCGGATGTGGCGCTGCTAGATGCAGCCCCGGGCGGCAGGAGCCGTCCCCGGAACCTGTCCTGACGGGTTCGTTCCACCTGTCGCGCCAGTGTCGCGGCTCATTTTTACACAAGCGGTGGGACCTGGGTCGGAACCCCCGGGAGATTGGAAGTGGGTATGCGGATCGTTGTCGTGGGACTGGGCTATGTCGGCTTGCCGCTTGCCGTCCATCTGGCCAAACATTTCGAGACCTGGGGCCTGGATATCAGCGCCGCCCGGATTGCCGAGCTGCAGTCCGACCATGACCGCACGGCGGAAGTGGCCGGTCCGGAGCTGGCGGCATCGGGTCTGAATTTCGTCAGTGACCCCGCCGCCTGTCCGCCGGCGGACCTCTATATCGTCACGGTGCCGACCCCGATCGACAGCGAAAACCGGCCCGACCTCGGCCCGCTGCGGGCCGCCACGCGGACCGTGGGCGGCATGCTGGACCGTTCCACCCGTCCGGTCGTGGTGTTCGAAAGCACGGTTTATCCCGGCGTCACCGAGGACATCTGCCGTCCCATCCTGGCCGAGGCGTCCGGCCTGACCCCGTCGGTGGACTTCTTCGTCGGCTATTCGCCGGAGCGCATCAATCCGGGCGACCGGGAACACACCGTCGACCGCATCACCAAGGTGATCGCCGGTGAATCGGACGAGGTCACCGAACGGATGGCTGACGTCTACGGCCGGGTGACCAGCGGTGGCGTTTTCAGGGCCGCCTCGATCAAGGCCGCCGAAGCGGCCAAGGTGATCGAGAACGCCCAGCGCGACATCAACATCGCCTTCATCAACGAGATCACCCAGATCTTCTCGTCCCTCGGGCTGACGATCTGGGACGTGCTGGCGGCCGCCCGCACCAAGTGGAATTTCCTGCCGTTCGAGCCCGGGCTGGTCGGGGGGCACTGCATCGGCGTCGACCCCTACTACCTCAGCTATCGCGCCCAGGAACTGGGCCACAAGGCGCAGGTCATCCTCGCCGGCCGGTCGATCAATGACGGGATGGCGAACTGGATCGCCGACCAGGTGCACACCAACCGGTCCGGACGCCCGGGTTCGGTTCTCGTGCTCGGCCTGACCTTCAAGGAGGACGTGCCCGATCTGAGGAACTCCAAGGTCGCAGACCTGATTGCGCGGCTGGTCGAGCTGGGCCACGAGGTCACGGTGACCGATCCGTTCGCGGACGCCGATGAAGCGCTGCACGAGTACGGCATTGTGCTCGACGCGGGGGCGCTGGAGCGGCGCTACGACTGTGTGATCGCCGCCGTTCCCCACGCGTCCTACAAGGGCATGGAAGGCAGCGCCGTCGACGCCCTGGTGGCGGAAGGCGGGCTCGTGGCCGATCTCAAGGGCTCCTGGCCCGCGATGCGGACGGCGGCCAGCCCCCTGTCGCCGGGCAAATCCTACTGGTGCCTGTGACGCCAGTGGCGGAGGACGGGGTCATCGACCGCGGGTCGGCGCCCCGGCCGGGCGGTCCCGCCGACACGATCCTCTACGCCGGAGCGTTCGAGTTTCCGGACCGCAATGCGGCCGCGCAGCGGGCCATCGCCAACGCCTCGATCTTCCGCGACCTCGGCTATCGCGTCGTGCTGATCGGCCTGTCGCGCGAGCTCGGCGAGGCGGACTGCCCGCGGCGCGCGACGTTCGATACGGGCGGCATGGACTGCTGGGAGCTGCCGTATCCGGCGGGCCGCGGGGCCTGGTTGCGGCGCATCGTCAGCGGGGCCGACGTGCTGGCCATCGCCGACGCCCACTATGCCGGACGGCTGGCCGCCCTCATCCTCTATGACTACCCCGCCGTCGCCCAGGAGCGATTGCGCCGGGCGGCCCATGCGCGGGGGGCGGTGGCCATCGGCGAGGCGACGGAATGGTACAGCGTCAGCCGCATGCGCAGCGTCGCGGCGGTGGCGCGCAACATCGACCGCCCGCTGCGGATGCGCTGGGCCAATCACCGCATGGACGGGATGATCGTCGCCAGCGAGTTCCTGCGCGACTTCTACGGCCGGGGCGGGCAGCCCGTGCTGGAACTGCCGACCCTGCTGGCGGACCCGCCCGTCGAGGCGGCCGGCGAGGCGACCCCGGACGGCAAGCCGAAACGGCTGTTCTTCGCCGGGTCGGGGTTTGATCCCCGCACGGTGGCGGAGTCGCGGGAGGGTCCCAAGGACCGGCTGGACAAGGTGGTCGAGGCCCTGGGCGTCGCGCAGGGGCTGGGGGCCGGGTTCGTCCTCGACGTCTATGGCGTCGAGCGCAGCGACTACCTGGCCGTCATGCCCCTTCACGCGCCCCTGCTCGAGACGCTGGGCGACCGGATCCTGTTCCACGGCCGCCAGCCCCGCGCCCTCGTCCGGGCCCGGCTGGCCGCGTCGGATTACTCGATCTTTCTCCGGAAAAAGAGCATCGTCTCACTGGCCGGCTTCCCGACGAAATTCGGGGAGTCGATTCACTTTGGCACCCCGGTGATCACCAATGCGTTGGGGAGCCTGATGCGCTATCACACCGAGGGGCGCACGGGCTGGTACATCGACTATGAAGACAGCGTGTCGGCGGGTGAAAGGCTGGCGTCCATCCTGCGGGGCAGCCAGGCGGAGGTTTCGGCGATGAAGACCCATTGCCGGACGTCGGGTCTCTTTCACTATGCGCGCTATCTGAGCATCGCTGAGGACTTCATGGCGAAAATTTCGAGACCTCGGTACTGAGATGAAGCGATCAAAAATCGACATGCGGTACGCGCCGCTCATTTTTACTATCGGTTATCTGTTTACCACGCTCGGAATCACGATTGTTGGTCCCGTTGTGTACACCAGCTACAACTGGCCGCTGGTTTCGCTTTATCTTTTCATAGTCTCCATTGCGATTGGCATTGGCTACCATATCGGGGTACGGCGGCCCCTCATCATGCCCCGTCGGCAGTCTGAAGTAAGCCGAATGATGTTCGACCGGAAGATATTCCAGGTCGCCTTGGCTATATCCTTCGTCGGCCTTCTTTATACGGTGTTCTCATTCTTCACGGCTGCCAACGTAAACCTTGATATCAACTCGGTAGGTCAGGCGTATAACGATACGTACGCAAACTACGAAAGAAACTCCGGTAACTACAGTCTATCGTTCATCCTCTATACGATATTTGCTGCGCCGTCTTTTATAGTGACAATTTGGGGTCTGTTTTATTTCAAGAAGCTTTCCTTCTTTGAAAAAGCGGCTACCGGTCTGATAGTTTTCGGCACGCCTGTCGTGTTCATGCTCAGCGCGGGGCAGCAAAAGACGATCGGTGACCTCGTAATCTACATCAGCGCCATTTTTGCGCTTCGCGCGGTGATCAGAGGGAAGCCTCTGAGTATCGGTACCGTGTTGATAATATTGGTGGTGGGCATCGCTGGTGTTGCGATGTTCAATATCATCCTCACCCAGAGATACGCCGCGATCGGGATCGATGCGCTGAACATCAACCAGCGCGAAATATCTCTCGTTCGCTACGATACGAACCATCCGGTATTTACAATATTTGGATCGGGGCTTGGATTTACGCTGTCCATCCTGTGCATGTACATCGGGAACGGTCTTGTCGGACTGGGCTATGCCCTTGAAGCGCCGTTCACATGGTCCTTCATGTTCGGCACTGCGTATCCGATGTCGGTCATCGGTGAGCGGGTGCTCGGTTTGCCGTTCGCCTATGAATACACCTACCCCTATATCGCGGCGTATACGTCGGGGTGGGGGGAGTCCCGATGGTATTCCGTCTTCGCCTGGTTTGCCTCTGACTTCACATTCGTCGGCACGATCCCGATTTTCGGCTTCTTTGCCTATGTGTACGCGCGCTGCTGGATCGAAAGCACGAGGTTCGGCAACCCCTTCGCCATCCTGTTGTTCAGCCTGCTGACGCTCGGCGTCGTCATGATGCCGGCCAACAACCAGCTGATGCAGACCCCCGGGGGTATGCTGACGCTCATTGTGACCGTGGGTCTCTATCTGATGTACCGCCGGCGCTATAACCGGCCCGCGCAGGCGGTCGGAACGAAGCGCGCTTGATCGTGGGTTCGCGGGGTTCCTCGCAACGGCCCGTCATGTCGAGCCTGAAGTTCGGTCTCGTCGCGGTCATTCTCACGGTCGCAGGCAAGTTGCTGGCCTTCGGGCGTGACGTCGTCATGTCGAAATATTTCGGGGCTGGTTCAGCAACCGACGCCTTCTTCATCGCCAATACGATCCCCGGCGTCCTGTGGGCGGCAGCGCTTGTCACCATCAATGTGGTGTTCCTGCCCCTTTATGTTGCGAAGCGTGCGGCCGGGCACGAGCCTGCCGCCAACTTTGTGAACCAGTCGATCCAGATCTATCTGCTGCTGGCCTTGGCCATGACGAGCCTGTGCGTGCTCGCGGCGGGCCCAATCGTCCAGCTGAGCGCGCCGGGTGCCAGTCCGGAGACCGTCGAGACGGCGACCTCCCTCACCGTCATCATGGCGTTTGGATTTGCGTTCTCGAGCTACGTGGGCGTGCAGAACGCCATCCAACAGGCAACGGGCCTTTATCGAGCCCCGCTGTCCGTTCCGATCGTGAACAATGTTCTGGCGATCATCGGGATTATCGTCGCCGCCCACTACAACGACATTCGCATTGCGGTCATTGCAGCGGTGTTGGCCTGGGTTCTGCAGGTGCCGATTCAGCGACTGCAGACCCGCCATCTCTACTCGACAACGCTACGGCCGTTGATCTCCCGGGATACTGTGTCGCGCCTCGCCCTGCTCTCGCTGCCGGTCATGCTTGGCACCTTCCTCGACCAGATCAACATCTACATCGGCATCTATCTGGCCGGGGGGATGGGGCCCGGGGCGATTTCGCACCTGAACTACGCCAGCCGGCTGGCCATGTTCCTCGCCACCACCTTCTCGATGCTGGTGTCCTATTTCCTGTTCCCGCGGCTGGCCGTCGATGCGGTCGCCGCGGACGACGCGCGCACCGGCCGGACCCTGGCGCTCGGCATATTGCTTATCGTCGGGGCGACCCTGCCGCCGACCGTGGTCTCGGTCATGATGCGCGAGGACGTGGTCTCCCTGGTCTATGGCCGGGGCGCGCTCTCGGCCGATGACATCGCCGCCACGGCGAGCGCCTATGCCCTGTTCGCCCTCGGGATCGTGTTCATCGCGGTCCGGGAAATCTTCAACCGCCTGTTCTTCTCGCACCAGCGGATGGTGGTTCCGCTGGTCATCGGCGCCGTGGCCTCGGTGGTGAACTTCTTCATCAGCCGCTGGCTGGGCGAGATCATGGGGCCGGCCGGGATCGCGCTCGGGGCGTCCGCCGCCGGCGCCGTCTATCTGCTGGGACAGGCCGCCGTGACCTTCATCTGGAAGCCGCGCCTGTTCACCCGGGCCCTGGCCATCGAGCTGGTCGCCCTGTTCGGCGCCGCCGTCGCGGGCTGGCTCGCCCTGCGGGCCATGCTGCCGCTGCTCGAGGATTGGGCGCTGGTCCTGCGCCTCCTCGGGGGAGGTGTGATATTCACCGCCGTCTTCCTGCTCGCCCTGACCCCGCTGGTCTGGCGCGGCGGGTTCCGACGCCTACTCTGACGCCCGGGGGAACTGGACATGTGCGGAATCGCAGGCTTCGTCAGCGCCCTGCCTCTTGATGACACGGCGGCGGACACGGTCCGTCGCATGACCGATGCGATCCGGCACCGGGGCCCCGACGACGGCGACGCCTGGCTGGACCGGGAGGCCGGCGTCGCCCTCGGCCACCGCCGCCTCGCCATCATCGACCTGACTCCCACCGGCCACCAGCCGATGGCCTCGCACGATGGCCGGTACGTCACCGTCTATAATGGCGAGATCTACAATTTCGCGGAGATCCGCGAGGCGCTCGAGACGGCCGGCCAGGCACCGCCCTGGCGGGGCCGGTCCGACACCGAGGTGCTGCTGGCCGCCATCTGCGCCTGGGGGCTCGAAGAGGCGCTGAAGCGGACCCGGGGCATGTTCGCCCTGGCCCTGTGGGACCGCCAGACGCGCACCCTGATGCTGGCGCGCGACCGGATGGGCGAGAAGCCGCTCTATTTCGGATGGCAGGGCCAGGGGGCCGCGCGCACCCTGATCTTCGGGTCCGAGCTGACCGCCCTGCGCCAGCACGCCAGCTTCGAGGGCCAGGTCGACCATGCCGCCATCGGCATGCTGGCGCGCTACCTCTATGTCCCCGATCCGCACACGGTCTATGCCGGCATATCCAAGGTCCCGGCGGGGGTGATCCTGCAGATCGACCCGCGGACCGAGGCCGTGTCGAAGACGACCTACTGGGACTCCCTGGCGGTCGCCATCGACGGGGCCAACAACCGCTTCCAGGGCTCGCCCGAGGAGGCGGTCGACCAGCTGGCGACCATTCTGGAACGGGTCGTCGGCCGGCAGATGGTGTCCGATGTGCCCCTGGGTGCCTTCCTGTCGGGCGGCGTCGACTCCTCGACGGTCGTTGCCCTGATGCAGGCCTGCTCGAGCCGCCCGGTCCAGACCTTCACCATCGGCTTTGAGGATGAGGCCTATAACGAGGCCGGCTACGCACGGGACGTCGCCGATCATCTGAAGACGGATCATACCGAGCTGGTGGTCACGGCCGCGGACGCCCTGGCCATGATCCCCGACCTGCCCCGCATCTTCAGCGAGCCGTTTGCGGACTCGTCCCAGATCCCGACCTGGATCGTCAGTGGTCTGGCCCGGAAGTCGGTGACGGTGTCGCTGTCCGGCGACGGCGGGGACGAGGTGTTCGGGGGCTATAACCGGCACACCTTCGCCCAGGGGCCCTGGCCGCGCCTGTCCCGGGTTCCCCGGGCCCTGCGCGCCGGCCTCCGGCCGGTCATGACGGCCTTCTCGCCCGACTGGTGGGATCGCACGGCCGGACCGCTGCTCGGCTCGCGCATCTCCAATGTGGGCGACAAGATCCACAAGGCCGCCGCGGTGATCGCGAGCCGGTCGACGGATGATCTCTACCAGACCCTGATCTCCACCAACCCCGAGGCGGCGCGGGCGATGCGGGGCGGCGGCGGGGCCGCGATCGACCTGCCGTCCCTGCGCGATCGACCCGGCCATGAGGCCCTGTCGGACGCGGAGACCATGATGGCCCTCGACGCCGTCGGCTACCTGCCGGGCGACGTCCTGACCAAGGTCGACCGGGCGGCCATGGCGCATTCCCTCGAGACGCGGGTGCCGTTCCTCGATCCCGATGTCTTCGCCTTCGCCTGGACCCTGCCCACCGGGATGAAGATCCGGGACGGGGTGTCGAAATGGCCGTTGCGTCAGGTGC
>Ga0187843_10000174_pt1 | contig 51477 bp, 47 predicted proteins | sample SpaLakP09_SKY_43_FD_134516 | JGI IMG/M metagenome (GOLD analysis project Ga0187843, IMG submission 134516) | Oligotrophic lake water microbial communities from Sparkling Lake, Wisconsin, USA - SP09_SKY_43 | ecosystem: Environmental > Aquatic > Freshwater > Lake | place: USA: Sparkling Lake... | reverse complement strand
GGCTGGCCGGCCAGCCCGGCGGGGCGTCCGTGGCGCTGCGCAAACTGGTCGAGGGCGCGCTGAAAGAGGCCGAGGGACCGGACCGGGCGCGCCGGGCGAAGGAGGCGACCTATCGCTTCATGACCGCGATCGCGGGCGACCTGCCCGGCTATGAGGAAGCGACGCGGATGCTGTTCGCGGGCGACTGGACGGCGTTTGACGCGGCGGTGGAAGGCTGGCCGGAAGGGGTGCGGGAGACGGCGCGCGGGATGGCGGCGGGGGCCTGGCGAAATGGCCAGCGTTGATTTCCGCTAGAGTTGTGTGCCCTTCTACCGCTGTGAGGTGAAGATGGCCGCAGTCGAGCTCGTCTATAAGAAGTCTGAACTCGCGATCCAGCGAGCGATTGTGGAGCCCCGCTTCGGTGACCCGAAAGTGCTCACGAGCGATCGTTGGACCTATGTGGACCTTTGGCTGCGAAGAAACGCGAAAGGCAGCGATGCTAGCTTCTTCTGGGAACAGGGGAGGCAGTTCTACATCGCCGCTCAAGCGCTGCCTATTATCGCTTCGCCTCTTCTACTCTACTACTACTTCCTTAACTGTACAAAAGCGCTACTCGCGGCCAAAGGTCACCAGTCAAACCCACAGCACGGCGTTTCGGGGACTGGCCGAGCCGGAAGGACAAGTCTTTCAAACGAAATCGTATATTTCAAAACTAGGGGTGTTCTGCCTGCGTTGTGCCGGTATTATGGAGAAGACCCCGGACCGGCGGACTATACGCTCAAATCACTATTATATAATCTCGCTTTTGTTCACAGAGCATACACTCTTACCTATGCAGAGCCAGAATTATTTCTGTCTATCGATCGGCCCTACTATGTAAGAAAGAATAAATCTTCCGAAGCGTGGCTCTGTTTCGAGGCTGAGGAAAAGTACGATGACGAAAGGATCTTGGCGACGTTGCCGCGGCGATTCGAGCGGGACGCGGGTTATGAAGAGTGCCAACTGCGCTCGACGCGTCGTTTCAGATGGGTCGCGAAGCGGGGCCGAGAGACCCAGAACATTTCCAATCTGAAGTCATATCATCAGAAAGACCGTTTCCATCTTCAATATATAGCTGGATTTGATACCTGGTATCTTAAGAGAAGGATTTCTGGGGCTGCGATGGTGGACCGTCACTCGACAGTGATTATGTTTGCCGCCATGCACAGGTTAAGTGAACTTTCACGCTATAATCCGCTTAGGCTCTCTAAGATACTGGATACCCATCGCAACTGGCTGGTCGCTGAATTCATTCAGTCCGCTCCACTGCAATTTCTCGACGAAATTTCCTGCGAAATTACTGGACAAGACATTCAGACAGCGGGCGTTCGAACCGCAGGGCTAGGATGACTTACCCCACCTTCACCCGCGTCGCCGCCTCCGGCAGGTCCTCGCCGAACGCCCGCTGGTAGAACTCCGCGATCGTCGGCCGCTCCAGTTCGTCGCATTTGTTCAGGAACGTCAGCCGGAACGCCAGGCCCACGTCACCGGAGAAGATGATGGCGTTCTGGGCCCAGGTGATCACCGTGCGCGGGCTCATCACCGTCGAGATGTCGCCGTTCATGAAGGCGTTGCGGGTCATGTCGGCGACGCGGACCATGGCGGCGATGCGGCGGCGGCCGTCGGCGTCCTGCCATTCCGGCACCTTGGCGGCGACGATGTCGGCCTCCACGTCGTGGTCGAGGTAGTTGAGCGTGGTGACGATGTTCCAGCGGTCCATCTGACCCTGATTGATCTGCTGGGTGCCGTGGTACAGGCCCGAGGTGTCGCCCAGGCCGATGGTGTTGGTGGTGGCGAACAGGCGGAAGAATTTGTTCGGCCGGATGACACGGTTCTGGTCCAGCAGGGTCAGGCGACCCTGGGCCTCGAGCACGCGCTGGATGACAAACATCACATCGGGGCGGCCGGCGTCATATTCGTCGAACACGAGGGCGATCGGGCGCTGGATGGCCCAGGGCAGCATGCCTTCGCGGAACTCGGTGATCTGCTTGCCGTCCTTCAGGACGATGGCGTCCTTGCCGACCAGATCGATCCGGCTGACGTGGCTGTCGAGGTTCACGCGCACGGTCGGCCAGTTCAGGCGGGCGGCGACCTGTTCGATGTGGGTCGACTTGCCGGTGCCGTGATAGCCCTGGACCATGACGCGGCGGTCGAAGCTGAAGCCGGCGCAGATGGCCAGGGTCGTCTGCGGGTCGAAGCGATAGGCCTCGTCGATCTCGGGCACATGGCTGTCGCGCTCGGTGAAGACCGGCACGGTCATGTCCGAGTCGACACCGAAGATCTCGCGCACAGTGGCGCGGCGGTGCGGTTCGAGCGTCAGCAGGGGATCGGGGGAGGCGTCGAGCGGGGAGGTCATGACGGGAGCGATTACCGCACCGTCACCGGGTGGTCGAGGCCCATGCCGACACGGATGATGCGGTTCATGACAAAGGGCAGGCGACTGATCGCGGGTATGGCCAGTCGGCGGATCAGGTCCGCCGCTCCGGACGTGTTCCTTACGGTCGCGGTCAGGGCGCGGACGCGGCGCACGACGGCGGCGTCCACGGGCTGGCGGATGCGACCGTAGTCGTCCAGCCGACCGGCCTGTCCGGACAGGAAATCGGCCGCGCAGGCGGCGAAGACGAAGGCATCCTCAATGCCCAGGTTCATGCCCCGCGCCCCGATCGGCGAATGGATGTGAGCGGCGTCCCCGCCGAGGCAGACGCGTCCGACGCTCATGGTCTCGACCATCCGGTGCGAGATGTGAAAATCCGACGCCCAGTACACCTGGCCCGCCGTCCAGCCCGCGGGCAGGGTCTCCAGCAGGGGCGGGCCGAATCCGATCAGGCGGAAGGTCGTCCCGGAGAAGGGCAGGCAGACGAAGGGTCCGGTGGGGCGCAGGTCGATCCAGCCTTCGCCGGCTGCCGGGCCTGTCAGGTCGACGTCGAGGATTTGCCAGGGCTCGTCCCAGCCGTCGCCCGGAAACCCCAGTCCCAGCGCCTTGCGGGCGACGGAATGGGCGCCGTCGGCGGCGAACACGACCGGGACCGTCATGGTCGAGCCATCGGTCAGGCCGGCCGTCACCGCGTCAGCCGTCTGCGACAGACCGGTCAGGCCGAGCCCGCGCTCGGGTGCGACGCCGAAGGCCGCGAGGGCATCGGTCAGCAGCGCCTCGGTCCGGGCCTGCGGCAGGATCACCATACGGTGGTCGACGCCCAGGGCCGCCCAGTCGATGGTCAGGGTCGCCAGCGGCCGGCCGAGGCGGTGCAGCCGCAGGGCACGCATGCCCTGGGCTTCCGCCTCGATGGCGGCCGTGACCCCCGTGTCCGCCAGCAGGTCCAGCGTGCGCGGATTGACGCCGAGCGCCTTTGACGTGCGCGTCGGCTGCGCATTGGCGTCGATAATGCGGACCGGCACGCCGCGCCGGCTCAGGAACAGGGCGGCGGCCAGTCCCGTGGGACCGGCGCCGACGATCAGGACCCGGGGTGAGGCGGCGCTCATGGCCGCAACGCTATGCCGCGCTCAGGGCCACGTCCACATTGCCGCGCGTGGCGTTGGAGTAAGGGCAGACCTGGTGGGCCTTCTGGATCAGGTCGTCGATGACCGCCTGCTCGAGCCCGTGGTCGGTGACCTTGAGGGCGATGTCGAGGTTGAAGCCTTCGCCGCGGGTGTTCTTGCCGAAGCCGACGGTGGAATGGATCTTCGTGTCCGGGCCGACCGGCGTGCCGGCCTTGCCGCTGACCAGTCGCAGGGCACCGAGGTAGCAGGCGGCGTAGCCGGTGGCGAACAGCTGCTCGGGATTGGTCCCGGCACCGCCCTTGCCACCCATTTCGGTCGGAACGGACAGAAGCACGTCGATCTTGCCGTCATCGGTGGCCGAGCGGCCTTCGTCGCGGCCTCCGCCTGAGGCGACAGCGTGGGCTTTGTAGAGGACTTCCATGGGGCGGCTCCTGCGTGGGGGGAGCTCCATAGCTAGGCGCCCGGGCGCGTGGCGCTAGGCCAGACCCGCCTTCTTCAAGGTCTTGTAGGCCTTGATCACGCTCTGCAACTTGGCCTCGGCACCGCGATCGCCCTGGTTCAGGTCGGGGTGGAAGCGCTTCAGCATCTCATGATAGCGCGCCTTGACCCCGGCCTTGTTGGTGCGGGCGTCGAGGTCGAGCACCGCCAGCGCCGCGCGCTCCAGCTTGCCGAGGCGCAGCGTATCCTCGCCCGCGGGTCCGGCCTGTTCCTTGGTGCGACGGCCAAACAGGCCGAAACTGTCCTGCCAGCTGCCGGCTCCCTTGGTGTTGGCGGTGCCCATCTTGGAGGCGAAGGCCGCGGCCTCGCGGCTGAACTTGCCGGCCTTCATCTCCCAGGTCGGGCGCCCGCCCGTCATGGCCTCGTTTTCCTTGGCCGCGCGGACCTCGCCGTCGCTCATGCCGGCGTAGAAATTCCAGCCCTTGTTGTACTCGCCCGCATGGCCCTGGCAGAAATCATAGAAATCGTTCAGCCGCTCGCGCGACTTCGGCGCGCGCGCCGTCGCCGGCTTGCTGCAGTCGGGCCACTGGCAGCGGACCTCGCCGGGCTTCAGATGCAGGACGTCGGCTTCTGCCGCCGCCTCCTCGGGGCGCGGCGGCTTGATCCGCATGTCCTTGAAGCGGGGCTTGTATTCAAACTCGGATGACATCCGTGCGAGTGTAAGGTCGAATTGGTCACCAACAAGGACACACCCATGCCGGAAGGCCCGATTGCGACGATTATCCGGGAAAAACTGGTGGCGGGCCTGTCTCCGGACCGACTGGAGATCGAGGACGACAGCGCGCGGCACGCCGGCCATCACCATGAAGGCGGCATGGACGCGAAGCCCGGCGGCGAGAGCCACTTCAATCTCGTCATCGTTTCGGCGGCCTTCGAGGGGCAGGGGCGGGTGCAGCGCCAGCGGGCGATCAACGGGCTGCTGAGGGATGAACTGGCCGGTCCGGTCCATGCCCTGTCGATCCGGGCACTGACTCCGGCCGAGGCCGAAACCCCGGTCGGCTGAGGTTCGACGAACGACAATCGTGACAGAAGCGTCACGTTCACCTCGTCTTAGAACGTTCGCCCTAGCGTCCCGGTGGGGTTAACGAGGGTCTGGACGCAATGGTTGAATCCGACGGCATCGGCAAGTCGACCAGCGGCGAGCCCGGAGCCGGCGAGGCCGCGCAGGCCCTGCGCGCGATTCTCCAGACCCAATATCTCCGCTATATGATCATCGGCACCTGGGCGCTCGGCCTGCTGGCAACGGTGGGCTTCACCAGCGCGGCCCTGTGGTTCGTCGGCACCATCGCCGCCGGTGCCATCCGCGGCGCGGTCGAGAAGCGCATCAGCGACCGGGTCGGCGCGGGCTGGGGTCTGGTCTTCCCGGCCGTCGCGACCGCGACCACCGCCGCCTGGGCCACCGCGCCCCTGATCGCCTGGTATTCCGGCCATCCCTTCGGCCCCGCCCTCGCCGCGACCCTGCTGGTCTGCGGCTATGTGCTGGTGTTCTCGCAGCTGCGCGCCTCGCCGCGGCAGGCACTGGTCATCTCCTCGCCCTATGGCGTGACCGCGACGGTCATCCTGATCAGCATGTGGGGCGGTCCGCTGTTCTGGCCCTTCCTGTCGATCCTGCCGCTGGCGGGGTCGGGCCTCGTGGTCCTGGTCATGATGACCATGCTGCGGGAAGAGCGCATCCGCGCCTTCCAGGAGCACCAGTCCCATCTGATCGAGGAACTGGAGGCCGCGCGCGACAAGGCCAACGCCGCCAGCGACGCCAAGTCCAACTTCCTCGGCGTCATTTCACACGAACTGCGCACCCCGATGAACGGCGTGCTCGGTGCCGCCCAGCTGCTGGCCGCCACGCGGCTGGAGCCGACGCAGCGGGACTATCTGTCGATCATCCGCAACTCGGGCGACAATCTGCTGAGCCTGCTGAACGACATCCTCGACATGACCAAGATCGAGGCCGGCAAGATGACCTTCGAGATCGTCGATGTGACGATCGAGGACCTGCACAAGCGGGTGACCGGTCCCTTCCAGGCCCAGGCCGAGGCCAAGGGCCTGACCTTCAACGCCCGGTTCGAGGGCGATATTCCGGCTGTCGTGCGCGGCGACCCGCTGCGCGTCTGCCAGGTCATTCACAACCTGCTCTCCAATGCGGTGAAATTCACCGACAAGGGCGAGGTCTCCTACACCGTACGCGGCGAGCGGCTGGAAAACGGCCGTGTGCGCTTCGACTTTGCCGTCACCGATTCCGGTGCCGGCATTGCCCCGGACGACCTCGCGCGGCTGTTCCAGCCCTTTACCCAGGTCGACGCCTCCTCGACGCGGCGTTTCGGCGGCACGGGGCTGGGCCTGACGATTTCGCGGCGCATGGCCAATATCATGGACGGCGACATCAGCGTGGTGTCGACTCTTGGCGAGGGCTCGACCTTCACCTTCACGGTCGAGGCCGACGTCGTCGAATGGGTCCGCCAGGCCGCCGCCGAGCCGATTCATGCCGAGATCAAGGACGGGAAGGCGCTGAGCGTCCTGGTCGTCGAGGACCACCCGGTCAACCGCATGATCCTCGAGGCCTGGATGGGCTCCGCCGGCCACGGTTGCGCCACCGCTGAAAATGGTCAGATCGCCGTCGAGGCCGCCGGCGAGCAGCGCTTCGACCTGATCATCATGGACGTGAACATGCCGGTGATGGACGGCCTGACCGCGACGCGGGCGATCCGCGCGGGTGAGGGCCCCAACCATGATACCCCCATCGTCGTCCTGTCGGCCTCGGCCCGCAGCGAGGATCACGCCGCGGGACTGGACGCCGGCGCTGACGCCTATCTGAACAAGCCGATCGATTTCGCCGCCCTGGCCAAGGTCATGAACCGCGTCGGCGGCGGGCGTTCGGCCATCCGGGCGCTGGTCGACACCGGCGAGACGGCGGCCGCGGCCTGAGCCGGCGGCAATAGCGTTCAAAAGGCGACCGTCTTCTGAACCCCGGGTGACGGGCGTCGTTCAGACCCGGCTCAAGCGCCGGGGACCAGAGTGCAGCCAAGTCGAAATCCTTCGGCCGCACCTGGAGACGTCTCATGAAGAAGATTCTCACCGCTGCCATCGCCGCGACGCTCGCCATGAGCTCGCTGGGCGTGGCCTCCGCCGCTGAAGCGCAAACGCGCGGCAACTACGAACAACGCCAGGATCGCCGCGATGACCGTCGTGACGACCGGGGTGATCGCCGCGAAGAGCGTCGCGATGACCGCCGCGACGACCGCAACGACCGCCGTGAGTGGCGTCAGGACAGCCGTGACGACCGTCGTGAGTTCCGTCAGGACCAACGCGCCTACGGTCGCTGGCAGCAGTCGCAGCGTCGCTACAACGCGGGCCGCTACTACGCCCCGCGTGGCTATCAGCAGCGTGACTGGTCGTACGGCCAGCGGATGCCGTCCTACTACCGCTCGAACCAGTATGTCGTGAACGACTACAGCCGTTACGGCCTGCGCGCCCCGCCCCGCGGATACCACTATGTCCGCAGCGGCAATGACGTGGTTCTCGCCGCCATCGCCGGCGGCCTGATCACCGCGGTGATCGCCGGCCTGTTCAACTAGGACAAAGCCGACCGCCTGAAGTGCGCCCCGCAGGGAAACCTGCGGGGCGTTTTCATGTCAGCGGCGCGCGGCCCGCCAGTCGGGGTCGCGGTCGCCGGTCAGTCCGCACAGCTGCAGAAAGCCGATGACGGTCGCCGTCCGTGCAGGCGCAGGCCGGGCGAGGAACAGCTGCGGCGCGGCCTCGGCGCGGGCTGTCAGGGGCAGGACGACCCAACGATCGGGGAAGCGCCGCACATCGATGTCGGGATCGGCCTTCAGGTGCGGGCAGTAGCGCAGTGAACGGTCGACGCAGGCCTTGTGCAGCGGCGCGATGGCCCCGGCGTCGATCAGGACGGTGTCATCGGTCAGCTCCGCCGGCAGCCGATCCCCCCGGCCGGTCACCCTGAGACGGCCGGCGGTGACGGGATGCGCGACCTGGGTCCAGCGGTCGTCCGCAGCCGTGGGCTCGCCACACATCGGACAGCGCATGTCGCGGACCGACAGCCGTTGGCGCACCGCGTGGTTCTGCGAATACAGGGGCTTGCCCTGCCCGGGCCGGTCAGCCTGAAGGATGGCCAGGGCCCCGCCCACGGACGGGCAGGGGCCGACGCCCAGCGACGGTTCTCCCGTCCAGCTGGTGACCCAGGGCACGTCGATGCCGACCTTCAGGGACGATGGCTTCATGGGGGCTCCTGCCGCCAATCCTGCGCGGTCGCGCCGCCGCCGTCGAGCAGCGTTTGCGGTGCGCCGGGGTTCCAAATCCGGGCGGAGGCGTTAGACCCGCCGCATGGTCTCCCGCATTCCCACACTGAACCAGGTGATTTCCGCCAGCGAAAAGGCCGCTGCCGTCGACACGGCCATGATCAGCAAGATGACCGACATGGCGGGCGACTTCGCCGTCAACCTGTCGATCGCCGTGATCATCCTCGTCGCCACCGTGCTGGTGTCCCGATGGGTGTCGGGGATCACGCGACGGATGCTGTCGCGGGTCCGGGGCTTCCGCCACGACCGGACGGTGGTCAGCTTTGTCGTCCAGGTGGTGCGGGTCGTCGTCTATATCGTCGGCTTCATCGCCGTGCTGCAGCGACTGGGCGTCCAGACCACCTCGATCATCGCCGTGCTGGGAGCCGCATCCCTGGCGGTCGGTCTGGCGCTGCAGGGCACGCTGTCGAATGTCGCCGCCGGCGTCCTGTTGCTGGTGCTGCGTCCCTACAAGGTCGGCGACGTCATTGAGGTCGGTGGTGCTTCAGGGACAGTGCAACGGCTCGACCTGTTCGTGACCCAGATGTCGAACGCCAACAATCACAAGATCGTGGTGCCCAATTCCAAGGTGCTGGGCGACGTCATCGTCAATCTGACTGGCCAGAAGACGCGGCGCATCGAGATCCTGTTCACCGTCGGCTACAGCGCCAACCTGAAGCAGGCGAGGGCGGTGCTGGCCGGCGTCGCCGAGGCGCATGAAAAGGTGCTGCCGGACCCGGCACCCTGGGCGGGGGTGACGAACCTGCTCGACAGCGCCGTCGAGGTGACGCTGCAGGCGTGGGTCGAGGTCGACGACTGGTGGCAGGTCAAGGCCGACCTGTTCCAGGCGGGTAAGGAGGCGCTGGACGCCGCCGGGGTGGAAATTCCCTTCCCGCATCAGGTCGCCGTGGCCTATGAACCGCCCGCGCCGGGACCTGATCCGGTCGAGAAGCCGAAACCCGAACCTGAACCCCAGACCCCCGCGCCGACTCTGCGTCGCCGTCGGCTGGGCCGGAAAGCCTGATTGCATGCGTTACGATTTCGGCTCCGACAACACCGCCGGCATGGCACCCGCCGCGCTGGACGCCCTGATCGCAGCCAATGAGGGCTATGCCCGGGCCTATGGCGCGGACGACGTTACCGCCCGCACCGCCGATCTGATCCTCGCCCGTCTCGATGCCGACGCCGAGATCCGGTTCGTGTTCTCCGGGACCGCGGCCAACGCCATCGCCCTGTCCATGCTGGCCTGGCCGCACGAGGCGGTGCTGGCGCATCATGCGGCCCACGTCTGCACCGACGAGACGGGCGCGCCCGGGTTCTTCGGCTCCGGCGTCGGCCTGATCGGCCTGCCCGGCCTGTCGGGCAAGATCGAGCCCCTCGCGCTTCAGGCCATCCTCGAGGAGCCTGAGGTCGGCCACCGCCAGCCCCCGGCGGCGCTCAGCCTGACCCAGTCCACCGAGTACGGCACCGTCTATACCGAAGAGGAACTGCGCCACCTGATCGAGCCGGTGAAGCTCAAGGGCCATGGCGTGCATATGGACGGCGCGCGGCTGGCCAATGCCGCTGCGGGTGGCTTCGACCTGAAACAGATCGCGCGGCTGGGCGTCGATGTGCTGGTGTTTGGTGGCGCCAAGGCCGGGGCCAACTGCGCCGAGGCCATCGTCATGTTCGACAAATCCCTAGCCCGCCGGATCGACAACCGGCTGAAGCAGGCCGGGCAGACCGCCTCCAAGACCCGTTTCCTTGCCGCCCCGATCCTCGGCCTGCTGGAGAGCGGCGACTGGGAGGCCGGCGCGGCCCACGCCAATCTGATGGCGCAGCGGCTGGCCGCGGGGATCGTCGCCGGCTCGCCCTTCGTCCTGGCCCATCCGGTCGAGGCCAATGCCGTGTTCGTGCGCATGCCGCCCGAGGCACACCAGCGGCTGAACGCCGCGGGCTGGGCCTGCTACCGCTTCGACGACGGCTCGGTGCGGTTCGTCTGTTCGTGGGCGACGCGGGCAGACGCCGTGGACGAACTTTTGCAGGCCATCGCAACGCTTTGAGCCCGGCGTCATTGAACAGTCGCTATGCCCTACCTAGATAGAACAAAGCGTGACCATTCTCGTCTGACGGCGATCGGTCCGGGGCCGGAGAGACTGTCATGAACGCACCATCTCGCATCGCCGACCGCACGGCGGACGACCTGATGGCTTTCCGGATCGTCCGCGCCGCCATGCCGGTGCTGGCCGAGGGACTGGGCGCAGAGGATCTGGGAGCCCAGTCCATGCCTGACTGCAGCCCCGGCAAATGGCATCTGGCGCACACCAGCTGGTTCTTCGAGGCCATGATCCTGGGCGAGGAGCCGGGCTATCAGCCCGTCGATCCGCGCTTCCAGACCCTGTTCAACAGCTATTATGAGGCGCTGGGTCCCAGGGTCGAACGCCCCGAACGCGGGCTGATGACCCGGCCTTCGCTGGACGAGGTGCTGGCCTATCGCCAGGAGATCGACCGCCGGATGGCGAACTGGCTGGGCGGCGGGCCGACTGATCCGCGCCGGCTGTATCTGTTTACCCTCGGCCTGCATCACGACCAGCAGCATCAGGAGCTGTTCCTGATGGACATCCTGAACCTGATGGCGCGCTCGCCGCTGGATCCCGCAGCCTATCGGGCAGAGCCGCGCGCGCGTCCGGCGCAGACGGCGAGGGGCGGGACCACCCGCTTCGACGGCGGCCTGGTCGAGATCGGCCACGCCGGTGCCGACTTCGCTTTCGACAATGAAGGGCCGGCGCACCGTGTCTGGCTTGAGCCCTATGCACTGGCCGATGATCTGGTGACCAATGCCGACTGGATCGCCTTCATCAATGACGACGGCTATGCCCGCCCCGAGCTGTGGCTGTCTGACGGCTGGGCGACGGTGCAGGCCGAGGCCTGGGCCGCGCCCCTGTACTGGCGGCGCGAGGGGGAGGACTGGACGACCATGGGCCTGACCGGCCGGGCGTCGGTCGATCCCGCGGCGCCGGTCCGCCACCTCAGCTTCTACGAGGCCGACGCCTATGCGCGCTGGGCTGGCAAGCGACTGCCGACCGAGGCGGAATGGGAGCATGCGGTGCGCTGCCGCCCGGAGGCCTTCTCCAATGCCTTCGGCGAGGTCTGGCAATGGACCGCCAGTGCCTATGCGCCCTATCCGGGCTTCCGGCCGACCGAAGGCACGGCGTCCGAGTACAACGGGAAATTCATGGCCAACCAGATGGTGCTGCGCGGCTCCAGCTTCGCCACGCCCGTCGGCCATGCGCGGACCAGTTACCGGAACTTCTTCTACCCCTACCAGCGTTGGGCCTTTACCGGCCTGCGGCTGGCCGAGGCCGCGCCGGCACCGCTGGTCCGTGCGACGGATCAGGGCGAGACGGCCCGCTTCCGCCGCGATCTGGTCGCGGGACTGTCGCGCTCGCCCAAGGTGGCCTCGCCGAAATGGTTCTATGACGCCGAGGGCTCGCATCTGTTCGAGGCCATCACCCGCCTGCCGGAATACTATCCGACGCGTCAGGAAGCGGCCCTGTTGCGGCGGGTCGCCCCGGAATGGGCCGCGCGGTTCGGGCCAGACGCGGCCCTGGTCGAGTTCGGCTCGGGGGCCAGCGAGAAGACGCGGATCGTTCTCGATGCCGCGCGGGACCTTGCCGCCTATGTGCCCATCGACATCAGCGCCGATGCGCTGGACGCCGCCGCCCGACGCATCGCCGAGGCCTATCCGGCCCTGACGGTGACGCCGCTGGTCGGCGACTTCCTGCATCTGGGCGCGCTGCCGGCCGGCATTGGCCAGGGCCGCCGCATCGGCTTCTTCCCGGGCTCGACCATCGGCAATCTGGAGCGGGAGGAGGCCATCGCCTTCCTGACGGCCGCCCGCGGTCTGCTGGGCCCGGACGCCCTGTTCATCCTCGGGGTTGATCTGGCCAAGGCTCCGGAGACGCTGATTGCGGCCTACGACGACTCCGCCGGTGTCACCGCCGCCTTCAACCGCAATCTGCTCGTGCGGGCCAATCGCGAACTGGGCGCGGGGTTCGATGTCGACTCCTTCGCTCACCGTGCCATCTGGAACGCCGGGGCCTCGCGCATGGAGATGCATCTGGAGGCGACCCGCGACATGACCGTCCTGCTGGATGGCCGAAGCATCGCTTTCCGGCAGGGCGAGACCATCCACACGGAAAGCTCGCGGAAATACACCGAAGCCTCCGTGCGCGAACTGGCAGGGGCGGCCGGCTGGACGGTCGCCGGTTTCGAGACGAGCCCGGATCCCGCCGTGGCCCTGGCCCTGCTGGAGGCCTGAACAAAAAAGGCGGCGACCGGAGCGGTCGCCGCCTCTCAGGATTTGTTGGCCGGGACGCCTATTCGGCGACGGGCGGCTTGTTGGCCGGGCGGGCACCATGGGAGGCCTCGCCGCCCTTGCGGCCGGCCTGGGCCGCCAGGCTGCGGTCCTGCGAGAAGCTGCGCTTTTCGCTGGGGACGCTGGCACCGCCCTTGCGGGCGATTTCGCGTTGGCGTTCCGGGTCCATCGAGGCGAAACCCCGTTTGGACACGCCGGAGGCTCGTGTGGGCTGGCCTTGAGCCATCAGGGGATCCTTTCGTGGCGACGGTAGAGGTTGCCCAATGAACCCCCCGCCTCCCGTCCGGTTCCGATTTTGCGGTCACGGAATTGCGAGCGAATCACAGGGTTTGGGCGAGCAACGGTCATCGGCCGCCGTAGGGCCGGGCGTCGCCGGGGCCGCCGCCGCCCGGGTCCTGTTGCGGCATTTCCTCGGGGACGTCGGACGGGTCGATGTCCGGTCCGGGGGTGTCGGGCGGCATGATCTCCGGCTCGCCGCCGGGGCTGTCGGGCTCGATGAAAGTCATTGGGTTCTCCTTCCGTAAAAGAGAACGCAGCGGTGCCCGCCGCTGTTCAATCACGATTGAGAGGGAACGGCGATCTGGCCGGAACTCCATCGCGGTCGCCCGGTTTGAGCAGCAGAGCCTTTTCCTTCTGGAGCGCCTCCCATGACCGATCCCTATGCCGGCTCGACGCCTGTCGAAGACATCACCGACGAGACCGGCTCGGCGTCGGCCGGGCTGGACCGGGAGGCCGACGCAATCCTGCGCGAGGCTGAGACGCGTGAAGCGGGCGTCCGTCCCCTGCGACAGGCGGTCCGTGAGGACGCCGCCCGGGTGCGGGACTGGAGTCGCCAGAGGGCCCGCGGCGCGCGGGAGTCAGTCCAGGCTGAGCCGATGAAGGCGACGCTTTACGCCCTCGGTCTCGGGGTGGTTATCGGCCTGCTGATCGCGCGCTAGGGCTGCGGATCAGGACGGACCGGAGGCTGGCCGGGCGATCGGGGTGCCGCGCATGGCGGCGTCCGACACAAAGGGATTGCTGCGCCGCTCGGCCCCGAAGGTCGAGGTCGGCCCGTGGCCGGGTACAAAGGTGACGTCGTCGCCCAGCGGCCACAGCTTGGTGGTGATGGCGTGCAGCAGGCTGGCGTGGTCACTGCGCGGGAAGTCGGTCCGCCCGATCGATCCCTGGAACAGCACGTCGCCGACCTGGGCGAAGCGGGCCTCGCGGTTGAAGAAGATCACATGACCCGGCGTGTGGCCGGGGCAGTGGAACACCTCCCAGGTGGTTTCGCCCAGCGTCAGGACATCGCCGTCGCCCAGCCAGCGCGTCGGGGTGAAGCTGCGCGCCTCGGGAAGCCCATACATCTGGCCCTGGGCTGGAATGCCGTCGATCCAGAACTGGTCGTCGGGATGCGGGCCGATGATCTCCAGCCCGGTCTTCTCCTGCATCTCGGCCGCGCCGCCGGCGTGATCGAGGTGGCCGTGGGTGATCCAGATGGCGTCGAGCGTCAGCCCCTGCCTGGCTACGGCCCCCAGCAGGCCGTCCACTGAGGCCCCCGGATCGATGATCGCGGCCTTCATGGTCTTGCGGCACCAGACCAGGGTGCAGTTCTGCTGCAGGGGGGTCACGGGGAAGACCGCGACGCCGATGGGGGAGGGGGAGGAACTCATCCTGCCTCGATAGCGCGCCCGCGTCCTTCCCGAAACCGTCCCGTTCCCCGCGTCTCACGTTGACCTTTCGGACGGTCATAGACATAAGGGCGGGCTTCAAAGGTGCCGCCTCCCCGGAAACGGATTTGGGGCGGCCCTTTTTGTTTTACCCACACAGCGCAGCGCCTGCCCAAAAGGTGCCGCCCCAGAGCGTCAGAATCCCGGCCATGCAAGTTGTCGAAAAGTCCAACGAAGGTCTCAGCCGCGTCATCGCGGTGACCATCCCCGTCGCCGAGCTGAACCAGAAGCTGGACGCGAAGCTGAAGGAAGTCGCGCCGCAGATGAAGCTGAAAGGCTTCCGTCCCGGCAAGGTCCCGATGTCTCACGTCAAGAAGACCTTCGGCCGCGACCTGATGGGCGAAATCGTCAATGACGCGCTGAACACCTCGAGCCAGAAGGCCCTGGACGACGCCAAGGTGCGTCCGGCCGCGCCCGCCGAGATGAAGCTGACCTCCGATATGGAAAAGGTCATCGCCGGCACGGAAGACCTCGCCTACGAAATGGCGCTGGAAGTCATGCCCGACTTCACCCCGACCGACATCAAGAAGCTGAAGCTGGAACGCCCGACCTATGAAGCGTCGGACGCCGATCTGGACGAGGCCCTCACCGAGCTGGCCGGTCAGGCCAAATCCTATGAGGACAAGAAGGGCAAGACCGTGAAGGCCGCCGAAGGCGACGAGGTCACCATCGACTTCCTCGGCAAGCTCGACGGCGAACCCTTCGAGGGCGGCGCCGCCGAGGACACCCAGCTGGTGATCGGCTCCAACCGCTTCATCCCGGGCTTCGAAGAGCAGCTCAAGGGCGCCAAGGTCGGCGACGAGACCGTCCTGAACGTGACCTTCCCGGCCGACTACCAGGCCGCGCATCTGGCCGGCAAGGCCGTGACCTTCGACGTCAAGGTCAAGGCCATCAAGGCCGAGGCTCCCGCCGTCGTCGACGAGGACTTCGCCAAGCGCATCGGCATCGAGTCGCTCGACAAGCTGAAGGAGCTGCTGCGCACCAACCTGAACCAGCAGTACACGGGCGCTGCCCGCTTCAAGCTGAAGCGCGCCCTGCTGGACGCCCTGGACAAGGCTCACGACTTCCCGCTGCCGCCCAAGATGGTCGAGGCCGAGTTCGACGGCATCTGGGGCCAGGTGCAGGCCGACAAGGAAGCCGGCCGCCTGCCGGAAGAGGACGCCAAGAAGTCCGAGAAGAAGCTCAAGGACGAGTACCATAAGATCGCCGAGCGCCGCGTGCGCCTGGGGCTGGTCCTCGCCGAGATCGGCCGCGCCCACAACGTCCAGGTCACCGACCAGGAGCTGAACAACGCCATCATGAACGAGGCCCGCAACTATCCGGGCCAGGAGCGTCAGGTGCTGGACTTCTATCGCCAGAACCCCAACGCCGCCGCCCAGATGCGCGCCCCGATCTATGAGGAAAAGGTCTGCGACCTGATCTTCGACACCGCCAAGGTGACCGACACGCCGATCACCAAGGAAGAGCTGCTCAAGGAAGACGACGACCTCTAGGTTCGACGTCCGACCTGACGAACCCGCCCCGCCGCGACCCTGTCGCGGCGGGGCTTTCGTTTCCGGGACCTCCGGCGTGCAGGTTTCCGACCGGCCGGAACGCTGGTAGGCTGCGTGTTCAGTCAGTCCGGGACACGCGCATGTTGTACGCCCTTTTGGCCGCCGCCCTGCTGGCGTCCCCCCAGTCCGCGCCGGCCGCGCAGACGGCTCCCGCCTCGCAAGACCCTGTCCGCCTTGAAGATGTGGTGGTTGACGCCCGGCGGCTGGAAGACACCACCGAGGCCTATGTCGATGAGGTCGCGGCCCCCGCCCGCCGCCGCGGTCTGGCTCGCTGGAAGGACGGCATGTGCGTCGGCGTGGTCAACCTGGAGCGGGAGGCCGCCCAGTACCTTGCCGACCGGGTTTCCGATGTGGCCCGCGACCTGGGCCTGCGCGCCCATGAACCCGGCTGCCATCCCAGCGTCCTGATCGTCGCCACCAGCGACGGGCCGGGCTTCACAGAACAGTTCGTGGCGATGCGCCCGCGGCTGTTCCGGGTGGGCGGCGCGGGCATGGACCGCGGCAGCGCGGAACTCCGCGCTTTCGTCAGCGAGGAGCGGCCCGTCCGCTGGTGGCACGTCAGCCTGCCGGTGGACAGCGAGACCGGCGACCCGGTCGTGCGCATGCCCGGCTATATTTCGGGCTCCGGCGCTGCGGGAACCCTGGAAGACACCGCCCAGCAATATGCGCCCCAGACCCGTGTCCAGATTCCGTCCCGCCTCAACGACCAGACGGAGGACATCCTCAAACGGGTCTTCATCATCGTCGACGTCGATCAACTGAACGGCGCGAGCATTCAGCAGCTCGGTGACTATGTGGCGATGATCGCCATGGCCCAGGTCGATCCTGACGCGGACACGGGTCAGTTCGACACCATCCTGAACCTGTTCGACGATCCCGCGACGGCCCCGACCGGCCTGACCGGCTGGGACCGGGCCTATCTGGACGGGCTATACGATCCGAACTCGGAAACCCACCGCATCAACCAGCGCGTCCAGGTTCAGGCCGTCGCCGCCGCGATCGCCAGCGCCTACCGCGGCAGTTCCGCCGAGCCGGAAGACCTCGAACAGCCCTGAATTTGCGGCCGAATATCGCGTTCAGGTGGTATGGATCAGGATTGACCCGTCAGTATGGCGCGGTCAGGATGTCGCCCTGATGCCAGCGGGGTTGCCATGTCGTCCTTGTCCGCCGTTCTGTCGGTGACTCTTGCCCTCGCCGCCGGCGCGGCCTCCGCCCAGGAACCCGCCGGGGCACCCCAGGCACAATCCTCCGCCCGGCTTGAGGATGTCGTCGTCGAGGGCCGCCAGCTTGAGGCCATGGTCCGCAGCTTCGTCACCGAGGTTTCTCAACCGGCGAACAACCGCGGCCTGGCCCGCTGGAACCGGCCGATCTGCGTCGGCGCGGTCAATCTGCGGTCCGAGGTCGGCCAGTATGTCATCGACCGTATCTCGGATGTCGCCCGCGAGCTGGAGGTGGCGGCGGGGGAACCGGGCTGCCGGCCCAATGTCCTGATCGTGGCCACCGCCGACGGCGCGGCCCTGGCCTCGGCCCTCGTCGAGGACCGCCCGCGCAATTTCGACCTGCGCCACAACGGCACCGACGCGGGCTCGCGGGCGTTCCGGAATTTCAGGACCGGCGACCAGCCGGTGCGCTGGTGGCAGATCAGCATGCCCATCGATTCCGAGTCGGGCGGACGGGCGGTGCGGCTTCCGGGTGATATCGATCCGGCCACGGGCAAGCCGGATGCGCCGGAAATACAGGTGTTCTCCGCCTCGCGGCTACGAACCCAGATCCGCGACGATCTGGTGCGATCGATCATCATCGTCGATGTCGACCGGCTGGGCGGGGCCAATCTGGTTCAGTTGGCTGACTATCTGGCGCTCGTCGCCCTGGCCCAGGTCGACGCCGAGGCCGACACGGCACTCTATCCGACCATCCTGAACCTGTTCGCCGACCCGGCCTCGGCACCGGCGGGCCTGACGGACTGGGACCGGTCCTACCTCACCGCGCTCTACGAGCACGACCAGCTGCGCATCAACCGGAACAGCCAGGTCCGCGCCGTGGCCGAGGCCGTGGCCCGCGACCGGCGTGAGCAGGGGCAGGCGGACCCGGCAACTCAAGACGCCCCGGTCGCACAATGAGGCTGAAATCGATGCGCGCCGCCGCCCTCGTCCTGGCATGCGCCCTCGCAGCCGGTACGGCCTCCGCCCAGGAACCCGCCGGGCCGCCACCGGCGCAGCCTTCCGCCCAGCTTGAGGATGTCGTCGTCGAGGGTCGCCAGCTTGAGGCCATGGTCCGCAGCTTCGTCACCGACGTCTCGCAGCCGGCGAACAACCGAGGACTGGCCCGCTGGAACCGGCCGATCTGCGTCGGCGCGGTCAATCTCCGCATGGATATCGCCCGGTATGTCGTGGATCGCATCTCCGACGTCGCCCGCGAGCTCGAGATCGAGGCGGGCGAGCCGGGGTGCCGGCCGAACGTCCTGATCGTGGCGGCCGTCGACGGTGCCGGCCTCGCCTCGGCCCTCGTTGAAGACCGGCCGCGGAATTTCGACCTGCGGCACAACGGCACGGACGCGGGGACGCGGGCGTTACGGAATTTCCGGACCGGAGATCAGCCGGTGCGCTGGTGGCAGATCAGCATGCCGATCGACTCCGAGACCGGCCAGCGCGCGGTGCGTCTGCCGGGCGACGATCAGCCGCCGCGGATCTACGTCTTCGCCGCCTCGCGCCTGCGCACCCAGATCCGCGATGACATGGTGCGCTCCATCATCATCGTCGATGTCGAGCGGCTGGGCGGGGCCAGCCTGGTCCAGCTGGCCGACTATCTGACCCTCGTGGCCCTGGCCCAGGTCGATGCGGAGGCGGACACCGCTCCCTATCCGACGATCCTCAACCTCTTCGCCGACCCGGCGTCGGCTCCGGCGGGCCTGACCGAATGGGATAGATCCTATCTGACGGCCCTGTACGAGCACGATCAGCTGCGCATCAACCGGAACAGCCAGGTCCGCGCCGTGGCCGAGGCCGTGGCCCGCGACCGGCGCGAGGCGGGCGCCGCGGACGCAGAGTGATCCGGCTTTCGTGACGCCTTCGCGCCTTGCGTCAACGGTTCGGCAACGCGATATCCTGTCCAACTGGGCGAGCGACCGGTGAGTCGCACCCGAATGCATCCCGAGAAGGCCCACATGCGCGATCCCATCGAACTGATGAACATGAACCTCGTCCCCATGGTGGTGGAGCAGTCCAGCCGGGGCGAGCGCGCCTTCGACATCTTCTCGCGCCTGCTGCGTGAGCGGATCATCTTCCTGACCGGCCCGTTCGAGGACGGTATGGCCTCGCTGATCTGCGCCCAGCTGCTGTTCCTGGAATCGGAGAACCCGAAGAAGGAAATCAGCATGTACATCAACAGCCCGGGCGGTCAGGTGTCCTCGGCGCTCGCGATCTACGACACCATGCAATACATCCGCTCGCCGGTTTCGACCGTCTGCATGGGCATGGCCGCCTCGGCCGGTTCGCTGATCCTCGCCGCCGGTGCTGCCGGCCAGCGCGTGGCCCTGCCGAACGCCCGCATCATGGTGCACCAGCCCTCGGGCGGCTTCCGCGGCCAGGCCTCGGACATCGAACTGCACGCCGCCGACATCCGCTACACCAAGCGCCGCCTCAACGAGATCTACGTCCACCACACCGGCCGGACCTATGAGGAAGTCGAACGCACGCTCGACCGCGACCACTTCATGAGCGCCGAGGAAGCCAAGGCCTGGGGCGTCGTCGACCACGTCTACGACCGCCGCGAACAGGCCGAGGGCGACGGTGTGAAGACCGTCTGACGCAACAGCGTTATACACTCTTGACGAGTGTATAGATAGCGCGCAGGTTGTTTTCCTCTCAAGAGGAGGATGGCATGCGCGTTAAACCGACAATGCTGTTGCTGGTCCTTGCGATAGGTTCCAGCTTGCCCGCGCCTGCGGGTGCCGCCCAGGAGAAGTGTCTTTCTCCGAAGGAACTGTGCGACAATAGCTGTACCGTGATCATGGAAATCGAAGCCGCCCGCTGCTCGATGTTGGGCTTCACCCCCCAAGCGGCGGTCTGCCATAGCGTGAACATGACGCACTACGGAGGATGTTTGGCCCAATGTCAGCAGGACTGGGGATCGGGTTCGCATATGAATCAGGTCGGATAGGCGGCCCGCGCCTTTCAGCGTTCATCTCGAAGCCGGTCCTGAACGGCGCAATGAGTTGCTGGACCTGTGAGATACGCCTGGAGGCCGACACCGTCAGCGTCCGGAACGTTCATGGGGCCAGCAGTCTCCAGGCGCTCGAACTCGCCGCAGGCATCATGCCATCGCTGATTCAGTCGCTCTTCCCCGGCGAAGCGTTCACGGAGAGCGGCGCGCCGGTGGTCTTGCCGTCACAAGCTTGGCCAAGCACATGAAGGGCCGGTCTGTGGCCGCGCACCCGTTGAGTGCTGAACGATTTCTTTGTGCTATCAGGTCGCCATGCAGACGCGCGACAACACCGGGACCGTCGAGATCGACGGCGACATCTACCATTGGGAGCTGCGGCGACAGCCCCGGCCGCTGAGCGGCGGCAAGTGGGAGGGGATCGCCGTGACGCTGCGGCTGGCCGACTTCAAGCGGGAGGCCATTGTGCAATTCCCGCCGCCCCTGCGCCCCAACGGCCGTCCGGACACCGAGAAGCAGTTCGTGAACCCGGACCACATTCGCAACGCCGTCACCGCGGTGATCGAGGCGGGCTGGAATCCGACCTCGCGTGGCAAGCCCATGGTCTTCGACGTCGACGCCGACGGGCACTGACCGCCAGTCTCAGCCCTTGAAGCGCCGGAACCCGGCCTCGTCCGCCATGGCGAGCATCTCGGTGTCGCCCGTGGTGTCGCCATAGGCCGCGGCGAGTTTCATGTCCTCGCCGAAAGCCGCCCGCAGCCGGCGCACCTTTTCCTCACCCCGACAGTTGGCGCCGGCGAAGGCACCGGCGACGCGGTCGTCAGCGTCGAAGACCAGTTGCGTACCGAGCAACGCTTCCGCTTCCAGCCGCCGCGCGAACGGGGCCACGGTGGTTTCAGGGCTCGCGGTCACAATGACGCGATAGGCACCTTGTCGGCCCCAGTCCTGCCAGCAGGCGAGGGCGTCGTAGCGGATGAAGCCGGGCCAGACCTGGCCGGCGAAGGCCTCCGCATCGGCCTCCAGCTGCGCCCGCGGCGTGCCCTTGAGGAACTCCCGCACCGAGGCGGCCTTGAGTCGGCCCCGGTCGCGGTGACCGGCATAGCCGATCAGGTCCGGCGTCATCCGCGCCAGCCCGCCCAACCAGCCGTCCGCGCCCGCCCGCCAGCGCAGGAACTGCGTGAAACTGTCGCGAACCGTCAGCGTGCCGTCGAAATCAAAGGCCACAATGGCCTGATCCTTGCGCGGCAGCTGGTGAATCAGGGCAGGGCTTCCCATGTCAGACATTCGCCGCGATCTCCCTCGACATTTGACCGTCCGCTTCGGACTCCGGCCACGCTTGGCCGGGGTTGTGGAGGGGCTCGGTATGGGTGATTGTCAATTTTTGAAGACCTTTGCGCCCATTGTCCGGGAATCAAACGCGAAGGATGCGCGTTAGCCCCATATCGGGGTGAACCGCGGGAGTGAGAAGACTCGATGACCAAAGCCGCCGGCACCGACGCCAAGAGCACGCTCTACTGCTCGTTCTGCGGGAAGAGCCAGCACGAGGTGCGCAAGCTCATCGCCGGACCGACCGTGTTCATCTGCGATGAATGCGTCGAGCTCTGCATGGATATCATCCGTGAAGAGCACAAGATCTCGTTCTCCAAGGCCAAGGACGGCGTGCCGTCGCCGAAGGAGATCCGGGAGGTCCTGGACGACTATGTCATCGGCCAGTCGCACGCCAAGAAGGTGCTCTCGGTCGCGGTCCACAACCACTACAAGCGCCTGAACCACGCGACGAAGAACAACGACGTCGAACTGGCCAAGTCCAACATCATGCTGATCGGGCCGACCGGCTCGGGCAAGACGCTGCTGGCCCAGACGCTGGCGCGCATCATCGACGTGCCCTTCACCATGGCCGACGCCACGACCCTGACCGAAGCCGGTTACGTCGGTGAAGACGTCGAGAACATCATCCTGAAGCTGCTCCAGGCCTCGGACTACAACGTCGAGCGGGCCCAGCGCGGCATCGTCTACATCGACGAGATCGACAAGATTTCGCGCAAGTCGGACAACCCGTCGATCACCCGCGACGTCTCGGGCGAGGGCGTGCAGCAGGCCCTGCTGAAGATCATGGAAGGCACCGTTGCCTCCGTGCCCCCGCAGGGCGGCCGCAAACATCCCCAGCAGGAGTTCCTGCAGGTCGACACCGCCAACATCCTGTTCATCGTCGGCGGCGCTTTCGCCGGACTTGAGAAGGTGATCACGGCGCGCGGCGACGGGGCCTCGATCGGCTTCGGCGCCAAGGTCAAGGAAATCGACGAACGCCGCACGGGCGACATCCTCAAGGGCGTCGAGCCGGACGATCTGATGCGCTTCGGCCTGATTCCCGAGTTCATCGGCCGTCTGCCCGTTCTGGCGACGCTGGAGGACCTGGACGAGCCGGCGCTGGTCACCATCCTGACCGAGCCCAAGAACGCCCTGGTCAAGCAGTACAAGCGCCTGTTCGAGATGGAGAATGTCGATCTGACCTTCACCGACGACGCCCTGACCGCGGTCGCCAAGAAGGCCATCACCCGCAAGACCGGTGCCCGCGGCCTGCGTTCCATCCTCGAAGGCATCCTGCTGGAGACGATGTTCGAACTGCCGACCTTCGAAGGCGTCGAGGAAGTGGTCGTCAACGCCGAGGTGATCGAGGGCAAGGCCCAGCCTCTGCTGATCTACTCCGAGACCAAGTCCAAGAAGGCCGCGCCCGACAGCGCGGCCTGATCCCCCGGGATCAGAATACTGAAAGGGCGGGTCCGGCGACGGGCCCGCCCTTTTCCTTGTGCTCCGGACACCGGCCGGCACACAGATGATGCGCGACGGCAACAGGCCGTCGGAGCGACAGGACGGCGGCTTCGGCCGCATTCCCGCAACATCCATGCGCCATGGCGGGCCGGCAGCCCCGGATCATGCAGCCTTGCCGCCTGTGGACGGAAGGAGTCGTTCGGTGCCCGTCACGCTTGAACCGCGCCGTTCGTAAACCACATACTCATCCGAAGGCCGCTGAATGGCGGGCCGAGTCGAAACGGCGGGGCAGAGGCGCCCCGCACGCCGCCGCGGCGGGTCCGAGATCAACGAGGACCCCGTGAGAGTTGCATCATGACTGACACCAAAACCCTGCCCGTGCTGCCGCTGAGAGACATCGTCGTCTTTCCGCACATGGTCGTCCCGCTGTTCGTGGGCCGCGAGAAGTCGGTCAAGGCGCTCGACGAGATCATGAAGGGCGAAAAGCAGATCCTGCTGGCCACCCAGAAGAACAGCGTCGACGACGACCCCTCCGCCGACGCCATCTATCCGATCGGCGTCCTGGCCACCGTGCTTCAGCTGCTCAAACTGCCCGACGGCACCGTCAAGGTGCTGGTCGAGGGCAAGAGCCGCGCCCGCCTGACCAAATTCACCGACCGCACCGAGTATTTCGAGGCCGAGGCCGTCGAGATCGCGGACGAACCGGGCGAGCCCGCCCAGTCGGAAGCCCTGCTGCGTGCCGTGATCGAGCAGTTCGAAAACTATGTGAAGCTGAACAAGAAGGTGCCGCCCGAGGCCCTCAGCTCCATCCCCCAGATCACCGACCCGTCCAAGCTGGCCGACAGCGTGGCGGCTCATCTGTCGGTCAAGATCGGCGACAAGCAGGGCCTGCTGGAAACCATCGCCGTCCCCGAACGGCTTGAGAAGGTCTACGGCCTGATGGAGGGCGAGATCTCCGTCCTGCAGGTCGAGAAGAAGATCCGCTCGCGCGTGAAGCGCCAGATGGAGAAGACCCAGCGCGAATATTATCTGAACGAGCAGATGAAGGCGATCCAGCGCGAGCTGGGCGAGACCGACGACAGCCGTGACGAGATCATGGAGCTGGAGAAGCGCATCCGTAAGACGCGCCTGTCCAAGGAGGCGCGCACCAAGGCCGAGGCCGAGGTCAAGAAGCTGCGCAACATGAGCCCGATGTCGGCGGAATCGACGGTGGTGCGCAACTACCTCGACTGGCTGCTGTCGATCCCGTGGGGCAAGGCCAAGTCGAAGGCCATCGACCTCAACAAGGCCGAAGCCATCCTCGAGGAGGACCACTACGGCCTCGAGAAGGTCAAGGAACGCATCATCGAATATCTGGCGGTCCAGGCCCGCACCAATACGCTGAAGGGGCCGATCCTGTGCCTCGTCGGCCCTCCGGGTGTCGGCAAGACCTCGCTGGCCAAGTCGATCGCCAAGGCCACCGGCCGGGAATACATCCGCATGTCGCTGGGCGGCGTGCGTGACGAGGCCGAGATCCGCGGCCACCGCCGGACCTATATCGGCTCCATGCCGGGCAAGATCATCCAGTCGATGAAGAAGGTGAAGACGACCAACGCCTTCATCCTGCTGGACGAGATCGACAAGCTGGGGGCCGACTGGCGCGGCGATCCGACCTCGGCCCTGCTGGAGGTGCTGGATCCGGCGCAGAACAACGCCTTCGGCGACCACTATCTGGAGGTCGACTACGACCTGTCGAACGTCATGTTCGTGACCACGGCCAATACGCTGAACATGCCCCAGCCCCTGCTGGACCGCATGGAGATCATCCGGGTCAGCGGCTATACCGAGGACGAGAAGGTCCAGATCGCCCTGCGGCACGTCCTGCCGAAGGTGACGGAGGAGAACGGCCTCAAGCCGGCGGAATTCGTCGTGCCGGAGGAGATGGTTCGCGACCTGATCCGGTACTACACGCGTGAAGCCGGCGTGCGTTCACTGGAACGCGCTCTGGGCGGCCTGGCCCGCAAGGCAGTGCGGGAAATGGCGCGCGAGAAGTCGCTGTCGATCACCATCGACGCCGAGAAACTGGCCAAATACGCGGGCGTCCGGAAATACCGCTACGGCGAGACCGACGAGGAGGATCAGGTCGGCATCGTCACCGGTCTGGCCTGGACCGAGTTCGGCGGCGAGATTTTGACCATCGAGGCGATCAAGATGCCGGGCCGCGGCCGCATGACCGTGACCGGCAACCTCAAGGAGGTGATGAAGGAGTCCATCTCCGCCGCCGCCTCCTACGTCCGGGCCCGCTCGCTCAGTATCGGCGTCAAGCCGCCGATGTTCGAGAAGACCGACATCCACGTCCACGTGCCTGACGGCGCCACGCCCAAGGACGGCCCCTCGGCCGGTGTGGCCATGACGGTCGCCATGGTCTCGGTCCTGACCGGCATTCCGATCCGCAAGGACATCGCCATGACCGGCGAGATCACCCTGCGCGGCCGGGTCACCGCCATCGGCGGCCTGAAGGAGAAGCTGCTCGCGGCCCTCCGCTCGGGCATCAAGACGGTGCTGATCCCCGAGGAGAACGAGAAGGACCTCGCCGACGTGCCTGACAATGTGAAGGGCGCGCTGGAGATCATCCCGATCAAGACCGCCGATGAGGCCCTGAAATGGGCCCTGACCGGCAGCCTGACCCCGGTCGAATGGGACGAGGCCGCCGATCCCCTGCCGGCCGCCCAGCCGGTCCAGGACCCGGGCGCGGCCGTCGCCACGCACTGACGGTCTGAAGCAGACAGAAAGAAACCCGCCCGGATCGCTCCGGGCGGGTTTTGCTTGCCGGCAGGGCAGGGGGCGCATCGCGGCCTTGCATTGGGCCGAGCTTTGGCGTCCCTCCATCTGACGGTCGTGCGATTCCAGCGACCGTGGCGGGTTCCGCGCTTTTCCGGCGTTCCTTCCGTCTCCATTTGGGGAAGCGTTCGCTTGTCAGATCCACACCACCTTCGTCGCGTGCAACTGATCCGTAAGGCGGCGCTGCTCTTCGCACTGCTGGCGGCCTGCGCCCTCGCTGCGATCACCAACACCATCGCATCCGTTCCCTGGCTGCACGATGGCGTCGAGGTCCTCGGGAGGGCCATGATTGTCATCTGCGTGGTCGGCCGCGCCTGGTGTTCGCTGTACATCGGCGGGCGCAAGAAGGCGGAGATCGTGACCGGCGGGCCGTACTCGCTGTGCCGCAATCCGCTCTATCTGTTCAGCTTCATCGGTGCCTTCGGCATGGGCGCCCAGACCGGCAGCATCGTCATTGCGTTGCTGTTCGTCGTCATCGCCTTTGCGGTCTTCTACGTCACCGTCCGGCAGGAGGAGGTCTGGCTGACCGCCACCTTCGGCGATGAATACCGGGCCTATTGCGCGCGCACCCCCCGCTTCTGGCCCCGGTTCTCGAAATGGAGAGACACCGACACCATCGAGGTGCGGCCGGTCTTCTTCCTGACGACGCTGCGGGATGGCCTGGCCTTCTTCCTGGCCATCCCGATCTTCGAGGCGCTCGAGCATGCCCAGGCCGTCGGCTGGGTCCGCGTCCTGTTCAGTCTGCCCTGACAGCGGTCAGAGGCTGTCGACCATCACCAGTTCGGCGTCGTCTTTCGCCGTGATCGTGATCTCCGTCTCGTCCTTGATCGCCGCGCCGTGGCGGGCGTTCAGGGGCACGCCATTGACCTCGACCGCGCCGACGGCGGGGACCAGATAGGCGCGGCGGCCCTCGGTCAGGCTGTAGGTCAGGCTCTCGCCGGCCTTCAGCGTCGCGCCGAGCACCCGGGCATCTGCATTGATGGTCAGGGCCTCGTCGGTTGGATCGCCCGAGGCCAGAACCGAGAATTTGCCGGTCCGGTCGCTCTTCGGAAACTCCTTCGCGCCCCAGCTTGGCGTCGCGCCGCGCTTGTCGGCCTCGATCCAGATCTGGAACAGGGTGGTCATCTCGTTCTCGAGATTGAACTCCGAGTGACGCACGCCCGTGCCCGCGCTCATCACCTGCACGTCGCCGGCGCCGGTGCGGCCCTTGTTGCCCATGGAATCCTCATGGGTGATGGCCCCGGTGCGGACATAGGTGATGATCTCCATGTCGGCGTGGGGGTGGGGGGGGAAGCCGGACTTCGCCGCGATCTCATCGTCATTCCAGACGCGCAGCCGGCCCCAGCTCATGCGGGCGGGGTCATAGTAGTTGGCGAAGGAGAAATGGTGTTTGGCGTTCAGCCAGCCGTGGTTGGCGCCGCCGAGGGTGTTGAAGGGTCGAACGTCGATCATGGGGATGCTCCCGGGACTCCGAGGGTTATGAACCTCGCTGGCGTCTATATAGGCAACAGTGTCAGTGGCGAAAGGGGCGGGGTCCGAACGGATGTCTCACCCCGCCCTGCGGCCCCTATTGCCCTGTCGGGGGTGGGGGGATCACGCCCCTCACATAGCCATCCTCGAATGGCATGCCCGGAAACTCCAGGGCGTAGGCGCTGCCGCCCCGGCACCGGTCTGTCGTCCCGTTGACCCAGGACGCTGTCCTGAGCCGGCCTGCAAGGTCAGGGACGGGTGCCAGGAACGCCTGTGCCGGCTCGAGCGCCATGTCGGGCGAGAGGATCGCTTGCCCCGCGACCTCGAACGATCCGAGATAGACGACCTCTCCAGCGGCGATCTCGATGGCCGGCGCACCGAAACACAGGTCCAGCATCATTCGGTCCGCAATCCGGTACCGGCCCGGCACCACGGGGTAGGCGAGAACAACATCGCCGCGTTCCGCCTCCGACAGGCGCAGCATGCCCCCTGTGACCCCGATGAACGGCGTATCCGTCGGCTCCAGGGGCGTGGCCCTGTATCCTGTCAGCTGCGCCGGCGGTGCGACACGCCTGAGCGTAAAGCCGCCGCCCGAACCTCGGCCGGCCCCGATGACGCGGACGATGATCACCGCGGCGTCGTCCGGCAGCCGGGCGAACTCCTCAAGGGTCAGAGGTTCGCGATGCACCCTGTTCGGCGGCGACGGAGGCGTCGCGTCGGGCGAGGCCGACGGCTGCCAGAAGCGCGGCAGGTTGGTCAGGTCGGTGGCGCGGATGCTGAGCGTTCTGGGAGGCGTGGGTGTCACGAGGTAGCGATTGAAGACCGTGTCGGCCCGCGCCGCCTCATTCGAGAACACACGCTTGACCTCCCCTTCGGGGGTCTCCGCCCCGATCAGGGGCGTCAGCACAGCCTCGAGAGTGGTCCGACCGCTGCGGGCGTACGGGCGGGCTTTCCACGGGTTCATCTGGATGACCCGCCAGCCCTTCAGGACCATGCAGTTTTCGATGAATCCCTGAAACGAGGGGTGGCTCGCCATGATGGGATCGATCCGGGGAAGATCCTGACTGGATCCCCATGCGTAGATGGCGTTGCCGGCCTCGGTGGCGCAGTCCCGCACGGCCGCCACATGATCGGCCCAGGTCGCGCCGGGAAGGTTGTAGAAGGTCGTCCCGCCGGTGGAGACGGTGAGGTCAGCGGGCCGGGGCGGCTCCTGCCCGACGGCGGGCACGCCGACGCAACTCATCGCAAAAATCGTCGCGCAGACCGCAGCCTGTCTGAAAGTCGAAATCATGGAACACCCCCGATATCGGGATAGCGGACAATATCGGTGGTTGCATCCGAAATTCAGGCCGGACCCACCTGTGCCCTGTGCCTCAGCATCGCATCCGCCAGCACACAGGCCGCCATGGCCTCGACCACCGGCACGCCGCGCAGAGCCACGCAGGGGTCATGTCGTCCCTTGGTGCGCACCTCGGTCTCGGTCCCGTCGCGGGTGATGGTCTGGCCCGGCGTCAGGATGGAGGAGGTCGGCTTGAAGGCGACCCGTGCCGTCAGCGGCTGGCCCGTCGAAATGCCACCCAGAACGCCACCCGCATGGTTTGACAGGAAGACCGGCCGCCCGTCCTCGCCCAGCCGCATGGCGTCGGCGTTGTCCTCGCCGGTCAGTTCGGCCGAGCCGAAGCCCGCGCCGATCTCGATGCCCTTGACCGCATTGATCGACATCATCGCCGCCGCCAGTTCGGCGTCCAGCTTGCCATAGAGCGGCGCGCCCCAGCCGGCGGGCAGGCCCGTGACCTCCAGCGCCACCACCGCCCCGATCGACGAGCCGGCCTTGCGCACGCCGTCGAGGTAAAACTCCCAGTCCGGCACGACCGCCGCCGAGGCCGCGAACAGGGCGTTGTCATAGACCGCGTCGAAATCCACCGCCTCAGGCGCGATCCGGTGCGGTCCGAGCTGGACCACCCCGGCACGGATGCTCACGCCCTCGCCGAGCACCTTGCGCGCCACCGCCCCCGCCGCCACCCGCATCGCCGTCTCGCGGGCCGACGAGCGGCCGCCGCCGCGGTGGTCGCGGACGCCGTATTTGGCCTGGTAGGTGTAGTCCGCATGGCCGGGCCGGAAGGCGCGGGCGATCTCGCCATAGTCCTTCGACCGGGCGTCCTCATTCTCGATCTGGATGGCGATGGACGCGCCGGTGGTGACCGGGCCGTTCCCGTCGTCGAACACGCCGGACAGGATGCGCGCCGTGTCGCTCTCCTGCCGCTGGGTGACGAAGCGGCTGCCGCCCGGCTTGCGCCGGTCCAGCCAGGGCTGCAGGTCGGCCTCCGTCAGGGGGATCAGCGGCGGACAACCGTCGACGACACAGCCGATCGCCGGCCCGTGGCTCTCGCCCCAGGTCGTCACGCGGAACAGATGGCCGAAGCTGTTGTGGGACATGGGACGACCTAAGCCGCCAGCCGGTCCGGCGTCCAGACGCGTGTGAAGCGGATCAGCAGGTCTTCCGCCGGCGAAGGCGCTTCCTCGGACGGCTCCAGGGTCACGAACAGATGCCCCTGCGGGCGCGAACCGCGCGCAGGCAGGCCGAGCCCCTTGAGCCGCAGGCGCAGCGGCTGATGCCCGGCGACCAGCCAGGCCGAGCGCGGCCCGGCATGGGTCTCGATCTCCAGGCGGCCGCCGTCGGCCAGTACGCGATGCGACACCGGACGGGTCATATAGAGGTCGTCGCCGACAGCGCTGAGCCCGTTCGCGCCGCGCACCAGAACCGGCAGATAAAGGTCGCTTCCGTCCTCGCCCGCCGCCCGGAGCCGCAGATGTTCGGCGGTGCGCAGGCCAGCGGGCACCCGGATACGCAGCAGGCGCGCGCCCATCCGCACCTCGGCGAGGCCGCCGTTCAGCGCCTCGAGCGGTCCGATCGCCACCACCGGCGGGGTCGCCGGCCGCACCCGCGGCGCCTCAAGCGCCAGCGGCGCCGTCTGCTGCTGGACCAGCCGCCAGGCCGCGATCGTCTTGCGGAACCTTGCGTCGCTCCCGCCTGCGGCTTCTGGCCGCGCCGCCTTGATGGCGATGCGGAAGGCGGCGGTCAGGGTGGCGACGTCCACAGGGCCGGTCAGGCCGAGCAGGGCGTAGGCCTCACGGGTCGAGGCGACTTCAGGGAGCGATCGGGCGCGCATCGGCGCACTAAGGCCCTGCACATGGTCAAGGCCCGGTTAACCGTGAAGCCTCTCCCCAGCGGGGCCGTGAAGGTCTATCTGCCGTTCATGACCGCACCCGTGATCCCCCCCAGCCCAACCCGCGAGGAATATGCGGCGGACTATGCCGCCGCCCTGGCCGCCAATGGCGATGAGACCATCTTCGATCGGATAGAGCCGTTCGGCCTGTTCGTTGACTGGCTGGGCGACGCCAAGGGCACCGAGCCGAACGACGCCAACGCCATGGCGCTGTCGACCGTGGACGCCGCCGGCGCGCCGGACAGCCGGATGGTGCTGCTCAAGGACGTCGATGCGCACGGCTTCACCTTCTATTCCAACCGCGAGAGCGCCAAGGGGCTGAACCTGGCCGCCCATCCCCGTGCGGCCCTGCTGTTCCACTGGAAATCGCTGCGGCGGCAGGTCCGGGTGCGCGGCGCCGTAGAGCCGGTCACGGCGGCGGAGGCCGACGCCTATTTTGCCAGCCGGGCCCGCGAGAGCCGCATCGGAGCCTGGGCCTCGGACCAGTCCCGGCCGCTGGAGAGCCGCGCGGCGCTTGAGGCTGCCGTCGGCCGTGAGACCGCCCGCTTCGAGGGTGCCGACGTGCCCCGGCCCGAGCGCTGGACCGGCTGGCGGGTCGTCCCGGACAGCATCGAGTTCTGGCGGGACCGGCCGTTCCGCCTGCACGACCGGCTGAGGTTTGACCGTGCAGGCGCGGACTGGACCCGGACCCGTCTCTGGCCCTGAGCGTTCAGGCTCGGCCTATCAGGCCCCGTAGCGGGCCAGGAAGGTATCCACCGCGTCCTCGACAATCTCGGTATTGGTGCGGCGGACCGCGATCTCGTCGCCGGTGACCAGCGGCACGAAGAACACCGGATGCTCGATCATCCCCATCAGGTGACCCGCCGCGCGCGAGGGCCGGTCGATGGGCTTGAGGGTGCCGGCCGCGCTCTGGGTCTTCAGGATGCCGATGAGGGTCGCACCGAAGGCCAGTTGGCCGTGTTCGAAGAACCGCTGCGCCACCGCCTGGAAACGCGGTCGTTCCGCCATCACGAGACGGAAGACGGCCCGGACGAAGGGGTCGCTCATGAAGGCGGCATAGGCATCCGCGAAGCTGATCAGCTGCTGTCGGGTGTCGCCATCGATGGAGACGACACCGGCCATTTGCCGCGCGAAATCCTGGGCGGCGTCCTCGATGACGGAAGAGAACAGCTGGGCCTTGCCCTCGAACAGCGCATAGAGGGTCGCCGTCGAAACGCCTGCCTCCCGGGCGATCGGCTCGATCTTGGTCGCCGCATAGCCGTCGGTGACGAAGGCCTTGCGGGCGTAACGGAGGATCGCCTGTCGCTTGGGATCGAGGATGGCATGAGAGCCGACGGCGGGGCCGTGCATGTAATTCGTCACTCGCTGAATGACGCAGGGTGACGTGTGAGCCCGCGGGCGGTCAAGGCCAGAAGAACGCCGTTCTCGCCTATTCCCCCAAAATGGGTACCAACAAGGGATGCGCCAGCACCGGGGCTGCGAGCCGTACCACGGCCTGGGGATCCTCGAGACGCACGGCGGCGGTGGCGTCGGCCACGATGAAGTCGGCATTCAAACGTGAGGGCTCGGTCAGCCGTTCATGCCCCGGCCGGACGGTGGCCAGATACTGGGCGATCACCGAATCCGCCGTCCGCCCCCGCTCGGTCTGGTCGCGAAGCAGGCGACGGATGAACCGGATATCCGCCGGAGTGTCGACGAACACCCGGATGTCGAACAGGGCGGTCAGGTTGGGTGTGCACAGCACATGGGTGCCCTCGACGATGACCACCTCGGCGGCCCGCACCGGCTCTCCGCCCGGCTCCCGCCCGTGGTGGATGAAGGAATAGAGGGGGGCCTCGATGTCCCGTCCCGCCTTCAGCTCGGACAGGTCGCGGACCATCAGTTCGTGGTCCCGCGCCGCCACGTCGTCGAAATCAAAGGTCGCGGGATCGAAGTCGGGCAGGCTCGCCGCGTCGCGATAATAGGCGTCCTCGCGCAGCAGCACCGCCGCGCCTTCGGGCAGGGCAGAAACCAGGGCCTCGGCGAGCGTGCTCTTGCCGGAGCCGGAGCCACCGGTGATGGCGATGAGGATGGGCATGAACCGCTTCCAGGACCGGAGACAGGGTTTGGCAAGGCCCGTCTAACGGCAGGGTGACCTCACGTCACGTTGCTTATCACCGATCACGCCGATAGCGTGTTTCCCAAGCGCCTCGAAAAGCAGGTGCAGGCTTGAGGGATCGTGATGCTCGGATTGATGCAGGACTGGCCGCTGACGGTCGACAAGATCCTGGACCACTCGAAGAATTGGCATGGCCATCGCGAGGTGGTGACCCGTTCGGTCGAGGGACCGATCGTGCGCACGACCTATGCCGAGATCCACGCGCGGGCCAAACGGGTCACAAGCGTTCTCAAGGACTGGGACATCAAGGTCGGCGACCGGATCGCCACCCTCGCCTGGAACACCAGCCGCCATATGGAGGTCTGGTACGGCATCATGGGCATGGGTGCCGTCTGCCACACCCTGAACCCGCGGCTGTTCCCGGAACAGCTGATCTACATCATCAACCACGCCGAAGACCGGATCATCTTCGTCGATATGACCTTCATCCCCTTGCTGGAGGCGGTGCTGCCGCACTGCCCGTGCGTGCAGCGGGTCGTCGTCCTGACCGACGAACTGACCATGCCGGCGACCAAACTGCCGGGCGCCGAATGCTATGAGGCCCTGCTGGGTTCGGCGTCGGAGGACGTGGCCTGGGGCGGGTTCGACGAGCAGACGGCCTGCGGCCTCTGCTACACCTCGGGCACGACCGGTAATCCGAAGGGCGTGCTGTATTCCCACCGTTCGAACTTCATCCACACGCTGCTGGGGATGCAGGCCACGGTGCTCGGGCCGTCGCCGAGCGAGGTGATCCTGCCGGTGGTGCCGATGTTCCACGCCAACGCCTGGGGCATCGCCTTCGCCGGCCCCGCCTCCGGCGCCAAACTGGTCATGCCGGGCGCGCGCATGGACGGGGAGGCCATCTATGAGCTGATCGAAAAGGAAGGCGTCACCTTCTCGGCCGCCGTGCCGACCGTCTGGCAGGGCCTGCTGGCCCACCTGCGCGAGCACAATCTGAAGATCCCGACGGTCAAGAAGGTGCTGATCGGCGGCTCGGCGGTGCCCGAGAGCCTGATCCGTGCCTTCCATGACGAGTTCAACATCGAGGTGCTGCAGGGCTGGGGCATGACCGAGACCTCGCCCATCGGCACCCTCTCGACCATGACGCCTGAACTCGCCGCCCTTCCGTACGACGAGCAGATGAAGTGGCGCGTCAAACAGGGCACGCCGCCGCTCGGCGTCGAACTCAAGCTCAAGAACTACGCCGGTCAGGAGATGCCCCACGACGGGCACACTTACGGTCGCCTGATGATCAAGGGCCCGACCATCTCGGGCGCCTATTTCAAGGGCGAGGGCGGCGACATCCTCGACCATGAGGGCTTCTTCGACACGGGCGATGTCTCGACCATCGACGAGCAGGGCTTCATGCAGATCACCGACCGCGCCAAGGACGTGATCAAGTCCGGCGGCGAGTGGATCAGCTCGATCGAGATCGAGAACATCGCGGTCGGCCATCCGAACGTCGAACTGGCCGCCGTCATCGGCGCGGCCCATCCGAAATGGGACGAGCGCCCGGTGCTGATCGTCAAGCTGAAGCCCGATCAGGTCCAGAACAAGCAGGAGCACCTCGACTTCCTGCAGGGCAAGATCGCCAAATGGTGGATGCCGGACGACGTCGTCTTCGTGGACGACATCCCCCTCGGTGCCACGGGCAAGATCGACAAGAAGCTGCTGCGCGAACGGCTCAAGGACTATCGTCTGCCGACGGCGGGGGGCTGATCCGATGGCGCGCCACACGCCCGGTGCCGGGCGTGTCCAGGCGCTGGCCCTGCTCGCGGTAGCGGCGCCGGCCCTGATTGTGATCGCGGCCCTGGGGACCCGCGTGGGCGCCTGGCCGGTCGAGGTCGGCTATGACCTGCTGACCCTGCAGGTCGGCTGGGGCCTCGCCTTCGTCGGCGCGGCGGCCGCCATCGGCGCGCTGGTTCTCTCTCTCGCCAGCTTCCGCAAGCTCGGCGTCATGGCCATCGCCGCCGTCCTCATCGCCGGCGTGACCCTCGGCGGCTTCATCTGGCAGAAGGCCCGGCTTTCGGCCGGTCCGGTGGAAAACGTCAGCACCGACCTGGTCGAGGTGCCGGGCTTCGGCGACCTCGGCGCGGAGCGGAGCGGGCAGGGACCCGGTCCGGCCGTGGGCGCGGAGGCCTGCCCCGGCGCCCTGCCGGTCATGCGCCAGATCGCGCCGACCGCCGCCATCTATGCGCTCGAACAGGCCGGCTTCACCCTCCGGGGCGCGGGCGTGGCGCGGGCGGACGGCAGCCAGGAAGGCTTCTGGTTCGGCGTCGACCATGATGCCGTCATTCGCATTCGCCCCGGCCGCACCGACATTCGCGTCGCCGCCCGTGATCACCGACCCCACGGTGGCGAGGCCTGCCGTCTGGCCACCGCCATCAGCGAGACCCTGCGCGCCGCCGGCTGAGGCTAGACCAGCGTCCAGTCCGCATCGATCGTCGGCCCCGGCGCGGCCCGCACCCGTCCCGCCCGCTCCAGCGCGATCAGATGCGCCCAGACCGACAGGCTGGCCGCCGGCCAGAGCCGCGAATCCACGGCGGCGTAGAGGGTCGGGACCATGTCGGCGATCCGCCGGTCTCCGGCCGCCAGTCGATCCAGCACCTGGGCCTCGCGGCCCAGCCGGTGCGCCCGATAGGCCGCCAGGAACGGCCCCGGCTCGGTGACGGGTGCGCCGTGGGTCGGCCAGATCGTCGAGAAGCCGCGCGCGATCACGATGTCGAGGCTGGCCATGTAGGCGGCCATGTCGCCGTCGGGCGGTGCCACGATGGTCGTCGACCACCCCATGATGTGGTCCCCGCTGAACAGCGCCGTCTCGTCCGGAAGGACAAAGGCCATGTGATTGGACGCGTGGCCGGGCGTAGCGAGGGCCTCAAGGGTCCAGCCGTCGCCTTCCAGCCGCTCGCCGCCCTTCAGGACGATGTCCGGCATGAAGGTGTCGTCGTCATCCTCGTCCAGGGACGCCGAGGCGTGGATGGTGCGCGCCGGCGGGGCTGCGGCCAGGACCGGTGCCCCCACGGCCCGGGCGAACGGGTGGGCGAGGGGAGCGTGGTCGCGGTGGGTGTGGGTCACCAGCACATGGCTGACCCGCTGGCCCTCGACGGCCGCCAGCAGGGCCGCCAGATGGGCGTCGTCCAGCGGGCCGGGGTCGATCACCGCCACGCCTGCGCCCGGGGCGTCACGGCCGACAATATAGGTCCCGGTCCCGGTGTAGGTGAACGGCCCCGGATTGTCGGCGACCACGCGCCGGATCAGGGGCGAGACCCGGTCGACCCGCCCGTACTCGAACGGCGGCATTGATACGAAAGGGATCATCCGGCGCGGCCCGCCCCTTGCCTCAGGACCCCGGTAATCTTCCGCGGAGTCCCTGAAGTGGCCGTTTCCATCGCCCTGGCTGTCTCAAATCGGCTCCAGCCCATTGCCCTGGCCCTTATGTGTCTCATGGCGATGCAACTCGTCCTGGCGTCCTGCACGCCGGAGCCGGCGCCCTACGCCACCCGCGTGGCCATCCTGCGCTAGGCCCTTACAGCGGGACCCGGCCGAGGTCGTAGCCCGCCGACGCGGCGATCTCACGCAGGACGTCCGCATCCACGCCCTCCCGCCGTTGCGCCATGGCCCAGGCTGCGGTCGAGCGCATGCCGGAGCGGCAGAACATGGCGGTCGGAACGCCGTCGGCCAGCGTAGCCGCGACCGCCGTGACCTGATCCGCCCCCGGCAGGCCGGACACCGGGATCCAGACAAAGGCCAGACCGGCGTCACGCGCGGCGGCCTCCATCTCCGAGGCGGAGGGCTGGCCGGGATCTTCGCCATCCGGCCGGTTGCTGATGACGCGGCCGAATCCGGACGCCGCGAGCGCGGGCATGTCGTCCGGGGACAGCTGGGCGGAGACCGAAACCGTCGGCGAAAGGGGGCGGAGCGTCATCGCTACTGCCTCCGCACCCGGACGGCCCGGCTGTCGTCCACGGTCAGCAGGAAGCTGCCCAGCGACGCCTTGCGCACCCGGACGGCCTGACCGGGACGGTTCTCAAAGCGGACACGTTCGGAATCGATCTGACGCCACACGCTGCCGTCCGCCAGCCGGAAGACCCAGCGGCCTTCCCCGACCAGCGAGGCACTCTGCAGCGTCGACTCGATAGATTCGATCTCGACCGCGCCCTCCGGGCCGAACAGTCGGGGCAGGGACGGCATTTCGAAGCCGAACAGCTGTCGGCGCGTCTCGGCGACTCCGGCACGGTCGATCACCACGAGGTCGCCCTGACGCTGGGCGGTGTCCAGCGCCCCCGCGGCCGTGTCGAAACAGGCCAGCCGGGCCGTGTTGTCCGCGATGCCGCGGCAGGCCATCAGCCGCTCGAGCGTTTCGGGCCGGTCCTGGGGCGGCACCGCCTGGGCCGAGAGGGTCGAAGCCGCCGCCAGCGCTGCAAGGCCGGAAATCAAAGACATCGGTTCAACCTCGATAAAACCTGCTTCAGGCAGGCTCCTTCAGTCGGACAAGACGACCGCAGGGTCAACCTCCCGGGCCTGCAACCGCGGGTGTGTCCGCATCGTGGCCTAAATACGACAGTGACGCTTCGACATCGTTACAGTCGTGTAATTTGGCTGGTCGTTAAGCGGGCCAAGGGCATACCCTTGCTCAACTGCGGTCGGATTCCGTCCGCGGGGGAAGGGAATATTCCATTCTAAGGCCTCGGGAGCCCGGTTTTACGGACGCTGCCGAACATCAGGAGACGACCTTTGAGAACCCAGAAAATCCGCAATCGGCTGCTGACGACGACGATGATCGGCGGATTCGCCGCTCTCGCCTTCGCCATGCCCGCCATGGCGCAGGACGCTGACGCGTCGCAGGACCTTGACGATGTCATCGTCACCGGCTCGCGCATCCCGCAAGCCAACCTCGTCACCACCAGCCCGGTGACGCAGGTCACTGGCGAGGACATCGACGTCGCGGGCGTGACCCGGGTCGAAGACCTGATCTCGCAACTGCCGCAAGCCTTCGCCGCCCAGAACTCGACCGTCTCGAACGGCGCTTCGGGCACGGCCACGGTTTCGCTGCGCAACCTCGGCTCGTCGCGCACCCTGGTGCTGATCGACGGTCGCCGCATGGGTTACGGCTCGCCGAACGACGACGCCGCCGACCTGAACCAGATCCCGGAACAACTCGTTGAGCGCGTTGAAGTCCTGACCGGCGGCGCTTCCGCCGTATACGGCTCGGACGCTGTCGCCGGCGTCGTCAACTTCATCATGAAGAAGGACTTCGAAGGCCTGCAGATCGACGCCCAGTACGGCTTCTATCAGCACAACAACGACTATGACGGCGTCGGCAACGTGCGGGCTGAAATCGCCCGTCGCGCCCTGACCAACGCTGCGCAGTTCCAACTGCCGGACGACAACGTCTCCGACGGTGAGAGCCGCTCGCTGAACGTGACCCTCGGCGTTTCCTCGCCGGACGGCCGCGGCAACGTGATGGCCTACGCCGGCTACCGCAACAACAACCCGATCCTCCAGGCCGACCGTGACTATTCGGGCTGTTCGCTGGCCGCTCCGTCGGCCGCGTCGGGTCCGACGACCTACGCCTGCGGCGGCTCGGGCACCTCGTTCCCCGGCCAGTTCACGGACTTCTCGACCTTCGCCTACACCGTGGGCGCCGGCCGGACCTTCGTGCCGTACAACAGCAACGTGAACGCCTATAACTTCGGCCCGCTGAACTACTATCAGCGCCCGGACGAGCGTTACACCCTGGGTGCCTTCGGTCGCTACGAGCTCAACGACAAGGCTGAAGTCTTCGGCCAGCTGATGTTCTCCGACTATTCGTCGGTTGCGCAGATCGCACCGTCGGGCAGCTTCTTCAGCGTCGGCGACATCAACTGCGACAGCCCGCTCCTGTCGGCCCAGCAGCGCACGGCCATCAACTGTACGGCTGGTGACATCCTCGCCGGCAACCGCGTGCCGATGTACATCGCCCGTCGTAACGTTGAAGGCGGCGGCCGTCGTGACGACCTGAACTACACCTCGTACCGCGGCGTCGCCGGTGTGCGTGGTGAGATCACGGCCGGCTGGAACTACGACATCGCGGCCCAGTTCTCGCGGGTTCGTCTGGCGCGTACGTACCAGAACGACTTCTCGGTCACCCGCCTGACCCGCGCCCTGGACGTCGTCAGCGTCGGCGGCACGCCGACCTGCCGTTCGGTCGTCAACGGCACCGATCCGACCTGCGTGCCCTACGACATCTTCGGCACCAACACCGTCACCCAGGCGGCGCTGGACTACCTGCAGATCCCGCTGATCCAGACCGGTGAAACGACCCAGCAGGTCGTGACCGCCGCGATCACGGGTGACACGGGCTGGTCGATGCCGACCTCGTCGCGCACCGTTCAGGTCGCGTTCGGCGCCGAGTACCGCCGTGACGCCCTGTCCTCCGAAACCGACGCCGCCTTCCAGACCGGCGACGGCGCCGGCCAGGGCGGACCCACGATCGGCATCACGGGTGATGCGGACGTCGCCGAAGTCTTCGGTGAAATCCAGATCCCGCTCGCCGACGATCAACCCTGGGCCTACTCGGCCTCGATCGACGCCGCCTACCGTCGTTCGGAGTACGAGAACATCGGCACCGACACCTACAAGGTCGGCGCTGACTACGCCCCGATCGAGGACATCCGCTTCCGCGCCAGCTACTCGCGCGCGGTTCGCGCCCCGAACGTGATCGAACTCTTCGCCGCGCAGGGCTTCAACCTGTTCGACGCTGACAACGATCCCTGCGACGACCTGAACGACGACGGCGTGCTGAACAACAGCGTTCCGGCGGCGTGCATCGGCTCCGGCGGACACCAGGTCACCCTGGCCCAGTCGGACAGCGGCGCTCTGAACAGCCCGGCTGGCCAGTACAACTTCCTGGGCGGCGGTAACCCGAACCTGAACCCCGAAGAAGCCGACACCTACACCTACGGTGTGGTGTGGACGCCTTCCTTCGTCCCGGGCTTCAACATCTCGGTCGACTACTTCGACATCCAGGTCGACGGCCTGATCTCGACGGTCGGTTCGCTGAACACCTTCGACCTCTGCTACGCGCAGGGCGATGCTGCCGCCTGCGGCCGCATCAACCGTAACGCCGGCGGCCAACTGTGGGTCGGTTCGGGCTTCGTTGAAGACCTGAACAACAACATCGGTGGTCTGCAGACCTCGGGTATCGACGTGAACTCCAACTACGCCTTCGACTTCGAAGACGTTGGCATGTCGAACATGGGCTCGATGCAGCTGTCGTTCGTCGGCACCTACCTCAGCGAGCTGGTCACCGACACCGGCCTGGGCGGTCCCGCCTCGGTCTATGACTGCACCGGCTTCTACGCCAACCAGTGCGGCGTTCCGAACCCGGAATGGCGCTCGCGCGCCCGCGCCACCTGGCTCACCCCGTGGGGCGTGGACGTTTCGGGCACGTGGCGTCACTACGGCGAGGTTGAACTCGCCGTGCTGAACGGCACGACCGGTACGCTGAACAACGGCGGCACCCGTCTGGATCGCTACTTCGACGCCGAGAACTACTTCGACCTCGCGGCGACCTGGGGCATCACGGACACCGTCACCGTTCGTGCCGGCGTCAACAACGTCTTCGATAACGACCCGCAACTGTCCTACAGCGTTGGTACGACCGGCAACGGTAACACCTACCCGCAGCTGTATGATGCGCTGGGCCGTTACTTCTTCTTCGGTGTCACCGCCAACTTCTAAGGCCTGATATCAAGAACATCTGGGGCGGCGGATCTTCGGGTCCGCCGCCCTTTTTGTTGCCGGAACGCCTGCCGCAGAAAAACCATCTGCCCTGTTCAAGCGTTGCGGTCTGACCTTCCCGTCACACGACCCGGATCTCTTCATGTTGCTCAGCCTCGTCTCCGCCCTCGTCCTCGCCACCCAGACGCCGCCTCCGGCCCAGGACGCGGGCGTCATCTCGACGGCACCCCGTGACGAAGCCGTTGAAACCGAACGCTTTCGTGAAGCCGTGGCCTATGCCAACCCGATGCCGCGCGGCGCGCCGGAAGCCGACTACCCCCTCGTCGCCTGGTGCGAAGCGCTGGTGAACGGCCACGTGGCCCTCGGCGAAACCCTGACCAATGGCGACGCGCTGGACCTCGACATCATCCGGCTGGGCAAGCTCGAGGCCGCTGACTTCCGGGCGGCGCTGGACGCCGCCGAGCCGCGCCAGAACGCCGCCAGCCGCGCCGCCGCCGCTGCCGCCGCCGCCGAGGCCTCGTCCAAATGGACGCCGCTGGTGGGTCAGGACGAAGCCGTGCGCAGCCAGGCCTTCGGCCTGTTCTTCGGTCTGCCGGGCCGCTGCGAGCACGCCGCCCGCCGCCTGCGGCTGAACATCACCACCCCGCCGGCGACGCCGGCAGATGTCGGGCTGGAATAGGCCGTCCGGCCCGGGGGCTCGCCTCAGGCCGCGTCGCTGCGTGCTGGCGCATCCGGCTCATAGTTGAGGATCGGTGCCAGCCAGCGTTCGGCCGTGGCCACATCCCACCCCTTGCGCCGGGCATAGTCCTCGACCTGGTCCGGATCGACCTTGCCGACCCCGAAATAGTGGCTTTCGGCATGGCCGAAATACAGGCCTGACACCGACGCTGGCGGCGTCATGGCGAAGCTCTCGGTCAGGGCCATGCCGGCGTTGGCTTCCGCCTGCAACAGCCGGAACAGCGTCGCCTTCTCGGTATGGTCCGGCTGGGCCGGATAGCCGGGCGCCGGACGAATGCCTTGATATTGTTCGGCGATCAGGTCCTCCACCGTCGTCTGCTCGTCCGCTGCATGGCCCCAAAGCTCGGTCCGCACCCTCTTGTGCAGGGCCTCCGCGAAGGCCTCTGCCAGCCGGTCGGCCAGGGCCGTGGCCAAGATGGCGGAATAGTCGTCGCCGGCGTCCCTGAACCGCTTCGCGATCTCCAGCTCGCCATGGCCGGCGGTGACGGCGAAGGCCCCGATATAGTCCCGGCCCGTCTCGTCGACGAAGTCCGACAGGGCGAGATTGGGCTTGCCGTTCGACTTCCTGATCTGCTGGCGCAGGGTGTGGAAGCGGGCGATCTCCGCCGTGCGGGTCTCGTCGGCATAGACGGCGATGTCGTCGCTTACGGCATTGGCGGGCCAGAAGCCGACCACGCCTCGTGCGGTGAACCATTTTTCGTCGACGATCCGCTTCAGCATCGCCTGCGCATCCTTGAAAAGGTCGCGCGCGGCCTCGCCGACGATCTCGTCCTCGAGGATCAGCGGATAGCGGCCGATCAGCTCCCAGCTGGCGAAGAAGGGCGTCCAGTCGATGTGGTCGGCCAGGTCCTGCAGGTCCCAGCTGTCGAAGGCCCGAACGCCCAGGAACGAGGGCGCGCAGGGCAGGGGCGTCGCCGGATCGGGCCGGAAGCGGTTCTGCCGCGCGGCGGGCAGGGCGGCCCGCGCCTTGACCTCCTGACCGCGCGCATACTGCTCGCGGATGCGGATGTATTCGTCGCGCGTCAGGGCCTCGTTCTTCGCCCTTTCGGTCTTGGACAGCAGGCCCGAGACCACCCCGACGGCGCGGCTCGCGTCGACGACATAGGTGGTCGAGCCGCTGCGATAGCCCGGCTCGATCTTGACCGCCGTATGCGTCCGGCTGGTGGTGGCACCGCCAATCAGCAGGGGAACGTCGAAGCCGCGCCGCTCCATCTCCCGCGCCACGAAGACCATCTCGTCCAGGCTGGGCGTGATCAGGCCGGACAGGCCGATGATGTCGACCTTGTGCTCGATCGCCGCATCCAGAATCCGGTCCGCCGGGACCATGACGCCCAGGTCGATGACCTCGTAGTTGTTACACTGCAGCACGACGCCGACGATGTTCTTGCCGATGTCGTGGACGTCACCCTTGACCGTGGCCATCAGGATCCGGCCGGCCTGCTCCCTCGGCTTGCCGGCCTTCTCGGCCTCCATGAAAGGCTCCAGCCAGGCCACGGCCTGTTTCATCACCCGCGCCGACTTGACCACCTGCGGCAGGAACATCTTGCCCGAACCGAACAGGTCCCCGACGACGTTCATCCCGTCCATCAGTGGACCCTCGATGACGTGCAGCGGCCGCTCCGACTGGAGCCGCGCCTCCTCGGTGTCGGCGTCGATGAACTCGGTGATGCCGTTGACCAGGGCGTGTTCGATCCGCTTGCCGACCGGGGCGTCGCGCCATTTCAGATCGACGACCCGGGCCACGCCCTTGTCGCCCTTGTAGTTGGGCGCAATGTCGACCAGCCGTTCGGTGTTCGAGACATTGGTCCGCTGCGGCCGGTTCAGGATTACGTCCTCGACGGCCTCGCGCAGGACCGGATCGAGCGTGTCATAGACGGGCAGGTCACCCGCATTGACGATGCCCATGTCCATGCCGGCCTGGATGGCGTGGTACAGGAAGACGCTGTGGATCGCCCGCCGCACCGGCTCATTGCCGCGGAAGCTGAAGCTGACGTTCGACACCCCGCCGGACACCCGGGCATAGGGCAGGGTCGCCTTGATCGCCCGGGTCGCCTCGATGAAGTCGAGGGCATAGTTGTCGTGCTCCTCGATCCCCGTCGCCACGGCGAAGATGTTGGGGTCGAAGATGATGTCCTCGGGCGGGAAGCCGACCTCGTCGACGAGGATCCGGTAGGCCCGGGTGCAGATCTCGATCTTGCGCGCGGCGGTGTCGGCCTGGCCCACCTCGTCGAAGGCCATGACCACCACAGCGGCCCCGTAGCGTAGGCATTTGACCGCCTGTTCCCGGAACTCGGCCTCGCCCGCCTTCATCGAGATCGAGTTCACGATCGGCTTGCCCTGGACGCATTTCAGGCCCGCCTCGATCACCTCCCATTTGGAGCTGTCGATCATCACCGGCACCCGGGCGATGTCGGGCTCGGCCGCGATCAGGTTGAGGAAGGTGACCATGGCCTGCTGCGAGTCGAGCAGGCCCTCGTCCATGTTGATGTCGATGATCGAGGCCCCGGCCTCGACCTGTTGCCGGGCGACGGTCAGGGCGGCGGTATAGTCGCCGTCGATGATCAGCTTCTTGAATTTGGCCGAGCCGGTGACGTTGGTCCGCTCACCGACGTTGATGAAGGTGGGACGCACTTACGCTACCAATTCAAAGGGTTCGAGCCCGGACAACCGCATCGCGACCGGCCGCTCCGGGATCACCCGCGTCGGCAGCTTCGCCACCGCCTCCGCCGTGTGCCGGATGTGATCCGGCGTGGTGCCGCAGCAGCCGCCCACGATGTTGACCAGACCGGAAGCTGCCCACTCCTCGAGGAAGTGCGCCGTCTCGTGCGGCTGCTCATCGTACTGACCCATGGCGTTGGGCAGGCCGGCGTTGGGATAGGCGGCGACGAGGGTGTCGGCCACGCGGCTCAGCTCGGCGATGAACGGCCGCATCAGCTCGGCCCCCAGCGCGCAGTTAAAGCCGATGGCGAAGGGTTTGGCGTGGCGCACGCTGTTCCAGAAGGCCTCGGCCGTCTGGCCCGACAGGGTCCGGCCCGAACGGTCCGTGATGGTGCCCGAAATCCAGATCGGCAGGGCCTCCATCCCCTCGTCCTCGAGGTCCTTGATGGCCTTGATACAGGCCTTGCAGTTCAACGTGTCGGTGATGGTCTCGATCAGATACAGGTCGACCCCGCCCTCGTTCAGCGCCTGCACCTGATGGCGGTAGGCGTCATAGACCTGGTCGAAGGTCACCAGCCGGGCGCCGGGGTCGTTCACGTCCGACGACATCGACAGCATCTTGTTCAGCGGCCCGATCGAACCGGCGGCGAAGCGCGGCTTGTCCGGGGTCTTTGCGGTCCAGCGGTCGGCGGCGGCCCGCGCCAGTCTCGCGCCTTCCAGATTGATGTCCCGGACCGACGCTTCGTCGAGGTGATAGTCGTCCTGGGCGATGACCGTGGCCGAGAAGGTGTTGGTCTCGCTGATATCCGCGCCCGCCGCGAAGTACTGGTCGTGCAGGTCGGCGATGATGTCGGGCCGGGTCAGGCAAAGGATGTCGTTGTTGCCCTTCAGCTGGACCTCATGGGCGGCGAAGCGATCGCCGCGGAAATCCTCCTCCGACAGGTCGCTGCCCTGGATCATCACGCCCCAGGCCCCGTCGAGGACGAGGATGCGCTCCCTCGCGGCCCGGTGAAGGGCGGCGATGCGGTCGTGGCGAGTCGTCATGCCGCGGCGGCCTTCGTCTCGCGCACGCCCAGAACCCGGCAGATCGCATAGACGAGGTCGGCGCGGTTCAGGGTGTAGAAATGGAAGTCGGCGAAGCCCTCTTCCTGAAGCCGGGCGCAGGTTTCGGCGGCGACGGAGGCGGCGATCAGCTTGCGGGTCTCCGGGTCGTCATCCAGCCCGTCGAAATGCGCCGCCAGCCAGTCCGGGACGCTGGCCCCGCAGCCCGCCGACATCTGTTTCAGACCGCCGAAATTGGAGACGGGCATGATGCCCGGGATCAGCGGAATGCCGATCCCGGCCGCCCGCACCCGGTCGCGGAAGCGCAGGAAGGCGTCGATATCGAAGAAGAACTGGCTGATCGCCCGCGTGGCCCCAGCATCGACCTTGGCCTTCAGGACGTCGAGGTCATGGGCCAGCGACGAGCTCTCGGGATGGCCCTCCGGATAGCAGCCCACGCTGATCTCGAACCCGCCACGGGCCGCCACGGCGGCGGTCAGTTCCGTGGCGTTGGCGTAGCCGTCGGCCCGCGGGACATAGGTCCCGCCAATGCCGTCGACGGAGGGCGGATCGCCGCGCAGGGCCACGATGTGGCGGACCCCGGCGCTCCTGTAGCTGTCGATCACGGCATCGACCTCGGTCCGGCTCGCCTCCACGCAGGTCAGGTGCGCGGCGGGGGTCAGGGCGGTTTCCTCCAGGATGCGCTGGACGGTCCTGTGCGTGCGTTCGCGGGTCGAGCCGCCGGCCCCGTAGGTCACGGAAACAAAGTCCGGTTTGAGCGGGGCCAGCCGGTTGATGGCGTTCCAGAGCCGCGCCTCCGCCTCGTCGCTGCGGGGCGGAAAGAATTCGAAGGAGACGCGGGGCCGCGAGGCGTCACGGCCGGCGCGCGCCACCGGCCCGAGCGGCGACAGCAGCATGGCCCGGGCCTCGGCCAGACTGAGGGGGGAGGCGCTCATGCCGCGCTCGCCCGCGCCTGATCGGGTCGCTCGGCGGTCCAGATCGCGACGGTCAGGCCGTCGGTGTCCGGAGACAGGGTGATCGGCGGCGCCGTCGTCAGTCCGGCTTCGGCAAGCCAGGGGCGCATCTCGCCGTCCTCAAAGCCCAGCCGTCGATGCTGATGCTCGTCCCGCAGATGCTCCAGCTTGTGCGGGGCGAAGTCGATGATCAGCAGTCGCCCGCCAGGCATCACGAGGCGCGCCGCTTCGGCCACCGCCGCCGCCGGATCCGCCAGATAGTGCAGGACCTGATGCACCAGAACCAGGTCGGCGCTCGCCGGGGGCAGGCGGGTGGCGAAGATATCCCCGTGGCGCAGTTCGACCTTTTCCAGGCCCGCGCGGGCGACGTTGGCGCGGGCGATGTTGAGCATGTTGTGGCTGAGGTCGAGCCCGACGGACATCCGCGCCTTGCTCCCCAGCAGCGTCAGCATCCGGCCCGAGCCTGTACCCAGATCGACGACCCGCTCGAAGGGACCCGGCCCCGCTGCGCGCAGGATGGCCGCCTCCACCGCGGTCTCGCAGACATAAAGCGACCGGATCCGGTCCCATTGCGGTGCGACGCGCTCGAAATAGGCACCGGCGGCGGCTTCGCGATCGCGCCGCACGGCCTCCAGCCGCAGGTCGTCGGCCTCGCCCGCGGAACCGTCCAGCAGGTCCAGAACGGTATCAATCAGCCGGCGCGCGGGCAGGTCCGATGACAGCCGGTAGAAGACCCGCGCCCCGTCCGGAAACCGCTCGATCAGACCGGCATCCGCCATCAGTTTCAGGTGTCGTGACACGCGTGGCTGGCTCTGGTCCAGGATCCGGGACAGCTCCATCACCGACAGCTCCTCTCCGGCCAGCAGCGACAGCACCCTCAGGCGGGTGGGCTCGCCCACGGCGCGCAGGGCTTCGACGGTCTGGTCAGCGGACAACGACATGTCCTTATATAAAGATATCCTTATGTGAGTTGGCAAGGAAAATTGCTGGTCAGACGCCGGATCGGGGGCCAGTCTGCGTGCAACGGCTAACTCCTGTCGTGAGGCCTTCCATGACCCTTCGCCCGATTGCGCTCTTCGCCCCTGTCATTCTCCTGTCGGCTCTCGCCGGAGCCGTGGCTGCCCAGACCCCGCCGCCAGGCAGCGGCCCGGGTGGCGGCATGGGCGGCTTTCCGCGCACGGCCGAGGAGGTTCAGCCCTGGGCGGAGCGGCTGTTCGCCCGGTTTGACGCCAACCAGGACGGTGCGATTACCGAGGATGAACTGGCCGTCCTCGACAGTCCGGCGGCAGCCCCGATGGGCCCCCGCATGCGGATGATGATCCTGGCGGCGGACGCCGACGGCAATGCCCGCGTGACCGTCGAGGAACTGACCGCCGGAGCCCAGCAGATGTTCGGGCGCATGAACGGCGCGGGCGGCGGCCGGCCTGCCGGCGGCGGCATGGGCCCAGGCATGGGCGGCGGAATGGGCGGCGGTGCCGCCGAGATGTTCAGCCTGCCGCGTACCTCCGATGCCGTCTCGCCCTGGGCCGGGCGGCTGTTCAGCCGACTGGACGCCAATCAGGACAGCAGCGTCACCGGCAATGAAATGGCGCTCCTGGCCAATCCCATGGTCGCCTCCATGGGCGGGTCGCGGCTCCGCGCCATGATCGCCCAGTCGGACGCCAACCGCGATTCCCGCATCAGCCTCGAGGAAATGACTGCCGGCGCGCAGCGGATGTTCAACCGTATGGATACGAACGGTGACGGCCGACTGTCGGAAACGGAACTGCCGCGGCCTGCCGCACCGGCTGCGGCACCGCCCGTCAACATTCCGCCCGCCGATTCCAATCCCTTCCCGGAGATGCCCAACGGCGGCTGAGCCGCCGGGGACGGTCAGGCGGCCGGTGTCTTCAGCGGCTCGCCGGCAAGCGCCGCGCGCAGGTTCTGCATCAACAGCATCAGCATGCCCTGCACGGCCTCCGTGGTCGCCCCGCCCGTGTGCGGCGTCAGCACGGTGTTGGGCACATCCGCCCAGCGTGCGGCGCTTGTCGGCTCTTCCTCGAACACGTCCAGCGCCGCCTGACCCAGCCGCCCGTCCTTCAGCGCCGCGATCAGGGCGTCCTGATCGACCAGCTGGCCGCGCGCCACATTGACCAGCAGGCCCTGCGGCCCCAGCGCCTCGATCACCGCCCGCGAGACAAGGCCGCGGTTGCTCTCATCGGCCTTGCAGGCGACCACCAGTATGTCGCTGTCCCGCGCCAGTTCCAGCAGCGAGCCTGCGCGTGGCCACGGGCTTTCCTTCTCGCGCGGACCCCACCAGCGCACGGCCATCCGCATCGCCGCGCCGCGACGCGCCACGGCCTCGCCGATCGACCCCAGGCCGACGACGCCCAGCCGCTGGTCTTTCAGCGAGGGCGTGATCATCTTCCACTCCGGCGTCCAGCCGCCCGCGCGCAACGCCCGGTCCCCGGCCGCGATCTGACGCCGCGCAGCGATGATCAGGCCCAGGGCATGGTCGGCCACATCCTCATGGTTGACCCCCGGCGCATGGCTGACCGGCAGCCCCCGCGCCCGGCACCAGTCGACATCAATCCCGTCATAGCCCGAGGTGAAACAGGCGATCAGTCGCAGCGCCGGCAGGCTCTCGATCAGCGCCTTGTCCAGCGGGAACTCCCCCGCCACCACCAGCGCCTGGATCTGCCCCTGCGCCTCCGCCGGCGGCCCTTCCCAGAAGCGGTAGACGGTCCACTCGCTCTCGAGGAAGGCCGTCAGTGGCGCCAGATGGCGCTGCATGATGAGGAGGGCAGGGCGGTGGGGCATGGGGGGATTAGATCAGGGCCCGGCTCAGGGGCCAAGGTCCGCCTGTCAGAAGCTCCAGCCGTCCGGACCCCATCCGCCGCTGAGGTTGCAGGCGTCGACCACCTGGCCCTGCTCGTCCACCGTCAACATCTGGCCCGCGTGCGGATCGATCAGGCCCACCCGGTCGAAGGTGAACAGCGAACGCCCGTCCGGTCCCGGCAGAACCTCGGGCTGGTCAAAGCCCTTGGCAGTACCGGATGTGCCGTCATCGATACCGGGCAGGACCTGCGGCCCGGCGATATCCTCGGCGTACATTCTCAGGACGTCGATCGTTTCGCCGTTGCTGAACCGGATCGTCTCGATCCCGCTGATGCGGTCGCTGCCGTCGTCGCCCTTGAGGATGAAGTCGTCGCCGCTCATCAGCAGACGATAGTCCGAGCGTCGTCCGGACACTTCAAGCACGTCCGTGCCGCCGCCGCCGTCGATCCTGTCATGGCCAAGCCCGCCTGACAGAAGGTCATTCCCGGCGCCGCCGCTGAGCCTGTCGTCGCCTGCCCCGCCCCTGAGGGTGTCTGTGCCATCGCCGCCGAGCACCGTGACGCCGTGGAGGCCCTGGCGGCCGTCGAAGAGGTCGGCTCCGCTGCCCAGGTCGACAACGCCGGTGATCGCCCCGCTGTTCAGCACCCTGTCCGCGCCCCCGGCCAGTACGACGCGGCCGTTCAGCGTACCGGAGTTGGTCAGGTCGATCGCGCCGGGACCGCCGTCCGGCCCCGGGCTGCGCACATGGATGGCCTCGTCGGCCGTGATGACGCCTGTATTGACGAAGGTTTCGAGGGACTCGCCGTTGACCTCGAACCAGATGCCCACGGACCCGTTCGCGAGCGCCGATGTGGCGGTGATCTCCCCGTGATTGGCGTGGGTCCCGCGATAGGCGACGACGGCCACCGAAAACGGGCGGCCCTGCCAGGTGGTGTCAAAGAACATCTGCAGCGGACCGCCGCAATGGGCGGTGATGGCACCGTAGTTCTGGAAGTCATACCACTGCAGGTCGACGGCAATCACCGGGCCGGCCGCTGCTGTGGCCGTGATGGTCCCGTGGTTATAGACATTGCCGACGCTCAACGCGCTGACCCGGCCGCCCGCGCCATAGGCCTCGATGGTCCCGTGGTTGGTCATGCTGCTGAAGGTGCCGCCCGAGACCGCGAACGTCGTGCCGCCGCCCATGCTGGCGGACTGGTTCTCGAGGGTGATCCGGCCATTGTTGATCACGGCGCCGCCGGCGCTTCCGGCCGAGTTGATGGCGAAGGCGACGGTCATCGCGGTGGAGGCGGCCTCGCGGTAGCTGTCGACCACACCGTTGTTGGTGAAGGTGAAGCCTTCCTGGGTCAGGACCACGGCCGCGCCGTCGACCGAATACCAGGTCTGTTCGGCATTGACCGTCATCGAGTCGGTCACGCCGTAGTTGCTCATGAACACGGCGTTCGAGGTGAACCCCAGACCGCTGGACTGGCCGGGCAGGGGAGCCAGCACGCCGGTCAGGGTGTCCAGACCGTCACCCGAGGGCGCGGCGTTCGTCGCCACCCCGCCTGTTCCGGCCACAAGCACGGTTTGCCCGTCGAGCGTGAAGGCCCGGAAGGTCGTCCCGCCGATCACCTGATCCTGTCCGGCGCTCCAGGCACCGACCAGATCCAGCCGGTCGCTGGCTGTGGTGGTGATCCGCAGCGTGGTCTCGCCCCCGGTCAGGGCGGTGATGTCTGCGGACCGGATGCACAGGGACTGGCCGCCGGCCATCACCACCGCCTCGATCTCGGCCAGGGCCTGGTCCGACAGCAGGCCCGAAAGGTCCAGGGCCCGCGCCCCCGAGGCCAGCACCAGGGTGTCGAAGCCCGTACCGCCGTCGAGACGCTCAAAGGCGAAGTCGCCCGCCTCGATCTGATCGTCGCCCGCGCCGCCGCCGACATAGTCGCCGCCCTCGGTGACAATGCGGTCCGCGCCGTATTCGCCGAACAGGCCGTCGTTGCCCGCGCCGCCGATCAGGGTGTCGTTATTGGCGCCACCCATGAGCAGGTCCTGCCCGCCGGCACCCTCCAGCAGGTCGGCGCCGTCGCCGCCCGCGACGCGCTCATCGCCGGCCCCGCCGCGGAACCGGTCAGCCCCGAACCCCAGGTCTGCGACGCCCTGCAGGGTTCCTGTCCGGTTGTCGAACAGGTCGGTCCCTTCCTCCATCAGCACATCGCCAACGATGACGCCGTGATTGACCACCACGTCATCGCCACGGTCGAGCAGCATATGGCCCTCGATCCGCCCGCCGGCCTGGTTGAGGATGTTGTCGACATAGATCTGCGGCATGGTCGTGCCGTAGTCCGAGACATAGGCGAAGTCGGCGTGGATCACGCCCGTGTTGACCAGGTCCAGCTGGCCGTACAGGTGATAGGCTAGGATGGCGATCGACGCCGAGGTGCCGAGGGCATTGGCCTCGATCCGCCCGTGGTTCTCGATGCGGCTGGGCACGCCCTGGCTGATCGCTCCGTCGCCCATGATGATGGCGATCGCCGACTGCCCCTCGACCAGCAGCGACCCCCCGGTGCGGTTGATCGCCAGCCCCCCGTTGGGCATGTCGAAGCCTCTGGCCTGGGCGTTGTCGCTGCGCACCGCGATCAGGCCCGAATTGTCGAAGCCGCTGCCGTATTCCAGCAGGGAGGCCATGTTCGTGCCGTGGCTGATCACATGGATCGAGCCGGTGTTGACGATGTCGGTGTTGCTGAAGGCGATGGTCCGGCCCACCAGGCCCGCGCCGGTCTCCAGCACCATGACGCCGTTGTTCACGATCTGGAGCACATTATTGTAGCGACCGATCGACATATAGGTGAAGGCGTAGGGGTCCTGGCTGGTCAGGCTGCTCCAGATGACGCCGTTGTTCACCAGGGGTGCCAGGTAGTTCGGGCTGCCGCTCTCGAACAGATAGGCCAGGGTCGTGGTGTACAACGTCGTTCCCGACGCCACCGTATAGGGACCCGTGTGCACGATCGGGTCCGTCAGGGCCGGCCCCGTCGGCGCAGGGCCCGG
>Ga0187843_10000173_pt1 | contig 51651 bp, 47 predicted proteins | sample SpaLakP09_SKY_43_FD_134516 | JGI IMG/M metagenome (GOLD analysis project Ga0187843, IMG submission 134516) | Oligotrophic lake water microbial communities from Sparkling Lake, Wisconsin, USA - SP09_SKY_43 | ecosystem: Environmental > Aquatic > Freshwater > Lake | place: USA: Sparkling Lake... | reverse complement strand
CCGATGGCCGCGGCCATCGGTTCTTCGATCAGGTACACCTGGGATGCGCCGGCGCCGAGGGCCGATTCGCGGATCGCGCGGCGCTCGACCTGGGTCGAACCGCAGGGAACGCAAATGATGATGCGCGGGGAAGGACGGAAGAATTTGGAATCGTGCACCATGCGGATGAACTGCTTGAGCATCTGTTCGGTGACGGTGAAGTCGGCGATCACGCCGTCTTTCATCGGGCGGATCGCCTCGATATTGCCTGGTACCTTGCCCAGCATCTGCTTGGCTTCCTTGCCGACTGCCTGGATCGTTTTCTTGCCGTTCGGGCCGCCTTCCTGGCGGATCGCGACGACCGACGGTTCGTCCAGCACGATGCCCAGTCCGCGTACGTAAATCAGGGTATTCGCCGTGCCAAGGTCAATTGCGAGATCGTTCGAAAAATAGCTGCGTAAAAAACCAAACATGTGTGTCCTGATGCGCAAACGCTGCGCCTTATCATTAATAGAAAGTCACCCCGCGCGCTATTGTTTTTAGGCTGGGCGCGGTAGTTTATATGCTGCGGCAGCCCGTATTCGGCGCCGACAACGCATTAGCCCGCCATTCTACCTTATAATTTGTCGTTTACATGCTGAAAAACCGGTGTTTGCGTGCCTATCTTCAACGCGAGATCGGCGGGATTAAGAAGCTTTTATCCGCTTTAGCGCACTGTTATCCAAATTTCACCATACGCCCATAACATTTTGAACGCGGCCGCACCCGCGCTATTTGCCATGTCCCTGACACTTTCAGACGTAAAACGCATTGCCCACCTGGCCCAGCTGGACATGAACGACGCTCATGCCGAAGTCGCCCTGGGTGAACTGAATGGCATTTTTGCCCTCGCCGAGCAGATGCAGGCGGTCGATACGACGGGCGTCGAACCCTTGTCGCAGCCGCTGTCGGCCTTCCTGGGCAAGCTGCCGCTGCGCCTGCGCGAAGTCGTCGTGACCGAAGAAAACCGGCGCGACGACTACCAGGCGAGCGCGCCAAAAACCCAGGACGGCCTGTACCTGGTACCGAAGGTTATCGAGTAAGTTATCAAATAAATACGCATTCAAGAGACCATCCCCCGCCATGCATACAAAAACACTGAAACAGCTGTCCGCCCTGCTGCAGGCCAAACAGGTTTCATCAGTTGAACTGACCCGCCACTTCCTGGCGCGCGCCCAGGCGAGCGACCTGAACGCCTTCCTGCATGTGGACGAACAGCTGTCGCTGGCCCAGGCCGCCGCTGCCGACGCGCGCATCGCCGCCGGCGGCGCCGGCCCGCTGACCGGCATCCCGATCGCGCACAAGGACATCTTCGTCACGCGCGACTGGCGCTCGACGGCCGGGTCCAAAATGCTGGGCAATTACACCAGCCCGTTCAACGCCACCGTGGTCGACAAGTTTGCCGCGGCCGGCATGGTCACGCTGGGCAAGCTCAATTGCGACGAATTCGCGATGGGCTCGTCGAACGAAAATTCGGCCTTCGGCGCCGTGAAAAACCCGTGGGACAAGCTGGCCGTGCCGGGCGGCTCGTCGGGCGGCTCGGCCGCCGCGATTGCCGCGCGCCTGGCGCCGGCGGCAACCGCCACCGACACCGGCGGCTCGATCCGCCAGCCGGCCGCCTTCTGCGGCGTGACCGGCATCAAGCCGACCTATGGCCGCGTATCGCGCTTCGGCATGATCGCATTCGCATCGTCGCTCGACCAGGGCGGCCCGATGGCCCAGACGGCCGAAGACTGCGCCCTGCTGCTCAACGACATGGTGGGCTTCGACGAACGCGACGCGACCTCGCTTACACCCGAACAAGGCAATGTGCGCGAAGACTTCACGCGCGAGCTGAACGCGCCCTTGAAGGGCTTGCGCATCGGCCTGCCGAAAGAGTATTTCGGCGAAGGCCTCGCGGCCGACGTCGAGCAGGCGGTACGCGCCGCGCTGGACGAATTCGTGAAGCTGGGCGCCACGCTGGTGGACATCTCGCTGCCGAAAACGTCGCTCTCGATCCCCGTGTACTACATCATCGCGCCGGCCGAAGCATCGTCGAATCTGTCGCGCTTTGACGGCGTGCGCTACGGCCACCGCGCGGCCGAGTACAAGGACCTGCAGGACATGTACAAGAAGTCGCGCGCCGAGGGCTTCGGCCCGGAAGTACAGCGCCGCATCATGGTCGGCACCTACGTGCTGTGCCACGGCTACTACGACGCCTACTACGTGCAGGCGCAAAAAATCCGGCGCCTGATCGCCGACGACTTCCAGGCCGCGCTGGGCAACAGCTGCGACGTCATCATGGGTCCTGTGGCGCCAACCGTGGCCTGGGACCTGGGCGACAAGACCAATGACCCGGTGGCCAACTACCTGGCCGACATCTTCACGCTTTCGACCAGCCTGGCGGGCTTGCCCGGCATGTCGATCCCCTGCGGATTCGGACAGGGCGACAAGAACAGCAAGCGCCCGGTGGGCCTGCAAATCATCGGCAACTACTTCGCGGAAGCGAAGCTGCTGAACATCGCCCACCAGTACCAGCTCGCGACCGACTGGCACACCCGCGCGCCCGCCGGCATTTAAGAGAAGAGAGAATCGTATGCAATGGGAAGTCGTCATCGGTATTGAGAACCACGTTCAACTCACGACCAACTCCAAGATCTTCAGCGGCAGCCCGATCGCCTTCGGCGCCGCGCCGAATACCCAGGCCAGCCCGGTGGACCTGGCGCTGCCTGGCGTGCTGCCGGTCATGAACAAGGGCGCGGTCGAACGCGCCATCCGTTTCGGCCTGGCGGTCGGGGCGAAGATCGCGCCGAAGTCCGTCTTCGCGCGCAAGAACTACTTCTATCCGGACCTGCCGAAGGGTTACCAGATCAGCCAGTTCGAAGACCCCGTGGTCATCGGCGGCGTGGTCAAGTTCGGCTTCGAAAAAGACGGCAAGTTCGAAACGCGCGAAATCAATTTGACGCGCGCCCACCTGGAAGAAGACGCCGGCAAATCGCTGCACGAAGATTATGCCGGCATGTCGGGCATCGACCTGAACCGCGCCGGCACGCCGCTGCTGGAAATCGTCTCCGAGCCGGAAATGCGCAGCGCCGCCGAAGCGGTGGCCTACTGCAAGGCCCTGCATTCGCTGGTGCAGTGGCTGGGCGTTTGCGACGGCAATATGCAGGAAGGCTCCTTCCGCTGCGACATCAACGTGTCGGTGCGTCCGGTGGGCCAGAAGGAATTCGGCACCCGCTGCGAAATCAAGAACCTGAACTCCTTCCGCTTCATTGAAGAAGCGATCGGCGTGGAAGTGCGGCGCCAGATCGAACTGATCGAAGACGGCGGCCAGGTGCAGCAGGCCACGCGCCTGTACGACCCGGACAAAAAGCAGACGCGTTCGATGCGCAGCAAGGAAGACGCGCAGGATTACCGCTACTTCCCGGATCCGGATTTGCCGCCCCTGATGATCGATGACGCCTGGATTGCACGCGTGCGCGCCGAGATGCCCGAACTGCCGGGCGCCATGCGCGCCCGCTTCGTGGCCGACTACGCGATTCCGGAATACGACAGCCTGATTTTGACCTCGTCGAAAGAAATGGCATCGTACTTCGAAGCGGTGGTGGCCAAGGCAGGAAAAGAGAACGCCAAAGCGGCGGCCAACTGGCTGATGGGCGACGTCGCCTCGACGCTGAACCGCGAAAACGTGGACATTGCCGATTCGCCGGTGGAAGCGTCGCAACTGGCGCTGCTGCTCAAGCGCATCGCCGACGGCACGATCTCGAACAAGATCGCGAAAGAAGTGTTCGCCGCCATGTGGGAAGCAAAATCCGGCGACGAAAACCTGGCCGACGCGATCATCGACCAGAAAGGCCTGCGCCAGATTTCGGACAGCGGCGCCCTGGAAAAAATCGTGGACGAGGTGCTGGCAGCGAACGAGAAATCGGTCGAGCAGTACCGCGCCGGCAAGGAAGCGGCCATCAACGCCCTGATCGGCCAGGCCATGAAAGCCTCGAAAGGCAAGGCCAACCCGGCCCAGCTGACCGAACTGCTGAAGAAAAAACTGGCCGGCTAAGCACTATTTCTTTCTGACAGGGGACTGTCCCAGTTTTACAGGAAAGTATTTCCTGTAAAACTGGGACAGTCCCCTGTAGAAAGGAAAGAAATCAGATGCCGTAGCGGGTGCGGTAGGCTGCTACTGCATCCTTGTATTGCGCCAGCTCCGGTTCGCCCTGGATGTAGCCCAACAGGTCGTCCAGGTTGCCGATCGAGATGACGGGGATGTTGAATTCCTTGCTCACTTCCTGCACCGCCGAACTCGGCGACAGTGCGCCATCCTTGCCCGAACGTTCCATCCGGTCCAGCGCGATCAGCACCGCGCATGGCTCGGCGCCGGCGGCGCGTATCATGTCCACCGATTCGCGCACCGAGGTGCCCGCCGAGATCACGTCGTCAATGATGACCACCTTTCCCTGCAGCTTGGCCCCGACAATGGTGCCGCCTTCGCCGTGGTCCTTGGCTTCCTTGCGGTTGAAGGCGAACGAGGTGTTGCGGCCCTTGCCGGCCAGCGCCACGGCGGTGGCCGAGGCCAGCGTGATGCCCTTGTAGGCGGGTCCGAACAGCATGTCGAACTGCACGCCCGAATCGAGCAGGGTCTGGGCGTAGAACTGGGCCAGCTGGGCCAGCGTGGCGCCCTCGTGGAACAGGCCGGCGTTGAAGAAATACGGCGACTGGCGCCCCGCTTTGGTAGTGAAATCGCCAAAGCGCAACACACCCGTGGACACCGAAAACGCGATAAACTGTTGGCGCAAATTGCTCACGTTATTTCCTCATTATTTGAAAAGTGGCTGTATTTTACGCCACCCTCCCCTCTGGAACCATGCCAAAAATTATTTCCGCGAACCTGAACGGGATCCGCTCCGCTCACAAAAAGGGCTTTTTCAACTGGATGGCCACGCAAACCGCGGACTTCGTCTGCGTGCAGGAGCTCAAGGCCCAGCTGCCCGACATGACCGAGGAATTCCTCACGCCCGACGGCTACCATGGCCATTTTCACTACGCCGAGAAAAAAGGCTATTCGGGCACCGGCGTGTACAGCCGCATCAAGCCCGACGCCGTGCGCACCGGTTTCGGCTGCCCCGAATTCGACGCCGAAGGCCGCTATGTGCGCTGCGATTTCGGCAACCTGACCATCATTTCCGTCTACTGCCCGTCCGGATCCGCGTCCCCCGAACGCCAGGAAGCCAAATTCCGCTTCATGGAAGTGTTCCTGCCGCACCTGTTGGAGCTGCGCGCCGAAGGCCGCGAGGTGGTCATCTGCGGCGACTGGAATATCGCGCACCATGAAATCGATTTGAAAAACTGGAAGGGCAACAAGAAGAATTCAGGCTTCCTGCCCGAAGAGCGCGCGTGGCTGACGCGCGTGTTCGATGAAGTCGGTTTCGTCGATGTGCACCGCGGGATCGACAAGCGCCCGGAGCAGTACACCTGGTGGAGCAACCGCGGACAGGCGTATGCGAAGAACGTCGGATGGCGGATCGACTATCACGTGGCGACCCCCGGGATTGCGGCGCAGGCGCATGCCGTGTCTGTGTATAAGGACGAGCGGTTCTCCGACCATGCGCCACTGATCATTGAATACAAGTAACTGAAGATGTCCATGCCGGTCCGTTTGACGGCAAGTTCGAAAACTGGCACTCTGGGCTGCGACGCGATTATTGGTGGCCACACATGAACATCATCGGCACAGGTATTTATCCAATGCACCAAGCCGCCAGGCTGGTTGGTGCCGATCCACGCGCCTTGCGCCGCTGGCTTCATGGCTACTCGCGCAACTACAAGGGCGAACGGGTGCGCTCCGAACCCTTGTGGGAAACGCAGCTCAAGGATGCAGGTCTTCCTGAAGACGTGATCGGGTTTCGGGACTTGCTCGAACTTCGCATGGTGTCTGCATTTGTCCGGCACGGTGTCGACCTCAAGGTAATCCGGGCAACTGTGGAAGCGGCCGCAAGAAACTTCGGCAAGGACTACCCGCTGACGAACCAGCAGTTCCTGACTGATGGAAAACGCATCTTTCTGCAAGCCGTGGAAGCAGCGACCGGTGAACCGCGCATGATTGACGTACTGCGGAAACAGTTTGTTTTTGCAGACATCATTAAACCTTCTTTGTACGCGGGCATAGAATACGGCGAGGATGGCGCAATCCGCTGGTATCCAATGGGACGACGCAAGAGCATCGTGCTGGATCCCGCTCTACAATTTGGCACGCCCGTCCTGGCCAAGGCCGGCATCCCGACGGATACCATCCATGCCTCATTCATCGCGGAAGGACGCGACAAAGCGATGGTGGCGCGCATTTTTAGCATTACACCGAGAATGGTCAGCGATGCAGTCGAATTCGAAGAACGGTTAGCTGCTTGAATTTCTTTTTCGATAACAACCTGTCCATGCACTTGGCGCATGGAATACGAGAGTTATCGGCAACGACACCCGAGGTTGGGCAAGTCATCCATCTGACCGACCGATTCGCGCGCAACGCACCGGACCTGACGTGGATCGGGGACTTGTCGCGGGATGGCCCATGGCACATTATCTCGATTGATCGCTTCAAGAAGCAGCACGGTGCGGAACGCGAAGCCATCCGCCGCGCGGGACACACCGTATTCATTCTCGATTCACAATGGTCAAGACAAGGTTATTGGTTGCAGGCGGAGCGCCTCGTCAAATGGTGGCCACAAGTTGTCCACACTTCCTCTTTCATCAGTGGCGGAGCATACCGCGTGCCGTGGAAACATACTTCTGCAACGAAACTGCAATCCGTCACGTTTTGATCCCTGGGTTCAGCATCAAATCTCGTTGACTCTCGAACCACCGGCGCTCGCCGGTCAGCGGATCATCAAAACTGATCGCCCGTGCCAGCAGCATCAAAGGCTTGCCGAAATCATCTTCCTGCACCGGCAACGCCACCGGATAAAACAGATCGTTCATGATCGGTGCGCCCAGCGCCATCATGTGCACCCTGAGCTGGTGCTTGCGGCCCGTGTGCGGCTGCAGCCGGTAATGCGCCACGTCCCCGCTCACGCCGATCACGTCGACGATCGTTTCCGAATTCGGCTCGCCCGCCGCTTCCTGCATCCGGAAGAAGGGCGTGCCGTGCACCAGCAGGCTGCGGTGCGTCAGCGGAAAGCGCAGCTGCGGCAGCGGCGCGGCCAGCGCTTCATACACTTTTTCCACGCTGCGCTTCTGGAACAGCGACTGATAGGCGCCGCGGCTTTCTTCGCACGTTGAAAACACCACCACACCCGCCGTCTCGCGGTCGAGCCGGTGAATGGGCGTCAACTGCGGCATGCCCAGCTTGTTCTTGAGCCGCACCAGCAAACTCTGATGCAGGAAGCGCCCGCCCGGCGTGGTCGGCAGAAAATGGGGCTTGTCGACCACCAGCAGGTGCTCGTCCTGGAACAGGATCTGTTCTTCGAAGGGGATGAGCGGTTCCGCGTCCAGCTCGCGGTAGTACCAGACCCGCATGCCGCGTCGCAGCAGGCTGTCCGGCCCCAGCAGGGCACCGTCACCGTCGACCACGTCGCCGCGCGCCATGCGCGCATGCCAGGCGGCCTCCCCCACGTCGGGAAAGCGCGCCACCAGGTAAGGCAGCGCCACGCCCGGCGCTTCGTCGTCCAGCCACAGGTAGCTGGGCGCCACGCCGTCCCGGATGGGGAGCGGGACAACGGCGTTGGCGTCGGCCTGCCTGCCCATTTACTTCATGGCCACCGTGCGGTACGGCGGCAGGCTTTGCAGCGTGGTGCCGCGCGCCTTGGCGTACAGCGGCAGCAGCACGTTCATATGCGCGTTCATTTGCGCGATGCGGCCCTCGCCGCCCGGGTGGGTCGACAGGAATTCGGGCGGCGAACGCTTGTTCAGCGCCGCCATTTTCTGCCACAGCACCACGCCGGCGCGCGGATCGAAACCGGCACGCGCGGCGATGTCCAGGCCAATCAGGTCGGCTTCGCGTTCGTCGTCGCGCGAGTATTTCAGCGCCAGCGCCTGGGTGCCATATTGCGCCACCGTGTCGGTGACCCGCGGATCGATGCCGAAGTAGGCCGCCACGGCGGCGCCGGTCAGGCGCGCTGCGACACTGGTCACCGCCGTCTTGCCTGTCTGGGCGCGGCCGTGCTCGCGCAAGGCGTGCGCGATTTCGTGGCCCATGATGGCGGCAGCTTCGTCATCGGTCAGCTTGAGCTGGGTCAGGATGCCGCTGAAAAAACCGATGCGCCCGCCCGGCATGCAGAAGGCGTTGATCTGGTCCGACGCGATCAGGTTGACCTGCCATTCCCACTTGGCGGCGGCAGGGTTCCAGCGCACGGTGTAGGGAATCATGCGCTTGGCGATGGTGCGCAGGCGGACCACTTGCGGGTCGTTCGACGGCACCAGCGCGCCCTTCTGGTTCGCCTGGGCCAGCATGGCCGTGTACTGCTGCTTCGACTGCGATTCCATCTGCTGTTCGGATGCCAGCACGCGCAGTTTCGACATGGGCCGGACCTGGATGCCGTCCTGGACCACTTGCGGCTGCGGCTGCTGGGCCGGGGTGACGCCGGCGCAAGCGGCCAGCGACACGGCGAGGACGAGCTGCTTGATAGTTTTCATGATGATTGCCTTGCTATTGTTTGCCCTGCGTTTTTTTCCGGAGGCGGAATACCGCCAGGCTGCCGCGCAGGTTGGGCAGGAAGGATACCGGCCGGCCGTTCACCAGCGCCACCCTCTCCAGCACTTCGAGTCCGCATTCGGCCGCCAGTTCCTCGAAATCGTAAATGGTAGCGCAACGTACGTTGGGCGTGTCGTACCATTGGTACGGCAGCGATTTGGACACCGGCATGCGGCCCCTGGCCAGCGCCACGCGGTGCGGCCAGTAGGCGAAATTGGGGAAGGAGACGATGGCTTCGTTGCCGACCCGGACAATATCGCGCAGCAGCGCCTCCACATGCTGCATCATCTGCAGCGACGACAGGCACAGCACGGTGTCGAAGGAATTGTCGCCGAAGATGGCCAGCCCCTTTTCCATGTCCTGCTGGATCACGTTGATGCCGCGCCGGGTGCTGGCCAGCACTTCGTCGTCGGCGATTTCAATGCCGTAGCCGCTGCACTGCTTCCCGCTCTGAAGGTAGCGCAGCATGGCGCCGTCGCCGCAGCCCACGTCGAGCACGTGCGCCTTCTCAGGCACCCAGTGGGCGATGAAAGCCAGGTCGGGGCGCAGGCTGGACAGGTCTTCGAAGTTCATAGTGCGCTCCAGATGCGTTCGTAATAGGCGCGTACCATGTTCATGTAGCGTGGGTCCTCAAGCAGGAAGGCGTCGTGGCCGTGCGGTGCATCGATCTCGGCATAGGTCACCCGGCGGCGGTTGCATACCAGCGCCTGCACGATCTCGCGCGAACGGTCCGGCGAAAAACGCCAGTCGGTGGAAAACGAGGCGACGAAAAATTCGGCCGTGGTGTTGGCCAGGGCGCGCGTCAGGTCGCCGTCCACATTGCGCGCCGGGTCGAAATAATCGAGCGCCTTGGTGATCAGCAGGTAGGTGTTGGCGTCGAAGTATTCGGAAAACTTGTCGCCCTGGTAGCGCAAATACGATTCGATTTCGAAGTCGATGCCGAAGTCGAATTTGTAATCGGTTCGCTCCGCGCCCGGTTCGGCGCCGTTGCGCAGCTTGCGGCCGAATTTTTCCGCCATGTCGTCGTTCGACAGGTAGGTGATATGGCCGACCATGCGCGCCACGCGCAGCCCGTTTTTCGGCACCACGCCGTGCTCGTAGAAGTCGCCGCCATGGTAGTCGGGGTCCGACAGGATGGCCTGGCGCGCGACGTCATTGAAGGCGATGTTCTGCGCCGACAGCTTGGGCGTGGACGCGATCACCACGCAATTGGCCAGGCGGTCCGGATACATGATGCTCCATGCGAGCGCCTGCATGCCGCCCAGCGAACCGCCCATCACGGCCGCGAACCTGGCGATGCCCAGCGCATCGGCAAGGCGCGCCTGCGAATTGACCCAGTCTTCCACCGTCACCACGGGGAAGGCGGCGCCGTACGGTTTTCCGGTGGCGGGATTGTTGTGCATCGGGCCCGTCGTGCCGAAGCAGGAACCCAGGTTGTTGACGCCGATGACGAAGAAGCGGTCGGTGTCGACCGGCTTGCCGGGACCGACCATATTGTTCCACCAGCCGACGTTCTTCGGTTCGCCCTCGTAAGTGCCGGCCACGTGGTGCGATGCGTTGAGCGCGTGGCAGACCAGCACCGCGTTCGACTTGTCGGCGTTCAGGGTGCCGTAGGTTTCATACACGAGCGTGTAATCGGCAAGCGTACCGCCGCTGGCGAGCCGCAGTGGCTCGGCAAAGCGCATCGCTTGCGGTGTGACTGTTCCAATGGATGACATGTTTTCCAGCTAAAAGTTGAATCGGGTACGTCAGATGGCTTGCAACTGCGCGACCGCGTTGGCGATCGCATTCGGTTCCACGTTGCGCAGGATCTTGCGGGTCAGCGCGGTCACGGCGGTCAGGTCGCAGTTCAGTATTTCCTGCTTGACCGACAGCAGCTGCGCCGGATGCATCGAGAATTCGCGCAGTCCCATGCCCAGCAGCAGGCGCGTGAGCTTGATGTCGCCCGCCATCTCGCCGCACACGGCCACGTCGATGCCGGCCTTTTTCCCGGCCAGGATGGTCATGGAGATCAGCTGCAGGATCGCGGGATGCAGGGGGTTGTACAGGTGCGCCACCTCATAGTCCACGCGGTCGATGGCCAGCGTGTACTGGATCAGGTCATTGGTGCCGATCGACAGGAAGTCCATGCGCTTGACGAACATCGGCAGCGCCAGCGCGGCCGCCGGGATCTCGATCATGGCGCCCACTTCGATCTGCGGGTCGTATTTCTGGCCGGCTTCGCGCAGCTGCGCCTTGGCCTGCTCGATCATCAGCAGCGACTGGTCGATTTCGAAGGCGTGCGCCAGCATCGGAATGAGCATGCGCACCTTGCCGAAGGCCGAGGCGCGCAGGATGGCGCGCAGCTGGGTCAGGAACAGCTGCGGCTCGGCCAGGCAGTAGCGGATCGCGCGCAGGCCCAGGGCCGGGTTCAGGGCCGTGTGTTCGGTCTGGTCAAGCGGCTTGTCGGCGCCGATGTCGAGCGTGCGGATGGTGACGGGACGGCCCTTCATGGCCATGACGGCCTTCTTGTACTGCTCGAACTGCTCGTCCTCGTTCGGGATGCGGTGCGGATGGCCGGCGCGCCCCATGAACAGGAATTCGGAGCGGAACAGACCCACGCCTTCGGCGCCCGATTCCAGCGCGCCCGGGCAGTCGTCGGGCAGCTCGATATTGGCCAGCAGCGTGATGGTGGTGCCGTCGCGCGTGATGGCCGGTGTCTTTTTCAGCTTCTGGAGCTTCTTGCGGGCCTTGAGCATGAAGGCCTGGCGCGCGCGGTACTGTTCCAGCACCAGCGGGCTCGGATTGGCGATCACCACGCCGGCATCGCCGTCGATGATGACCCAGTCGTCCTGCTCGATCAGCTGCGAGGCCTGCGACATGCCGACCGCCGCCGGGATATCCAGGCTGCGCGCCACGATGGCCGTGTGCGAGTTCTGCCCGCCCACGTCGGTAACGAAGCCGATGAAGGAGCGGTCGCGGAACTGCAGCATGTCGGCCGGCGAAATGTCGTGCGCGACGACGATCATCTGCGGCTGGTATTGGTCGCCGCTGGCCACGGCCGGGGACAGCTGCGCGCTCCCCATCAGCACCTTGAGCACGCGTTCGGCGACCTGCTGGATGTCGGCCTTGCGCTCGCGCAGGTATTCGTCCTCGATCTCGTCGAACTGGGCCGACAGTTCGTCGATCTGGGTGACCAGCGCCCATTCGGCGTTGTAGTGGCGGGTGCGGATGATGTCGAGCGGCGCTTCCGAAATCATGGGGTCCGACAGGATCAGCGCATGCACGTCGATGAAGGCGCCAAGTTCGGTCGGGGCATCCTTGGGCAGGTCGGTCCACAGGGCTTGCAGCCCGCGGTGCACTTCGGCCAGCGCATCCTGCAGGCGCTTGACTTCGTTTTCCAGCTGCTCTTCGGCCACCAGGTAGTGCTTGACGTCGAGGGCGGCCGGCGTGAGCAGGTGCGCCCGTCCGATCGAGATGCCTCGCGATACCGGTATGCCGTGAAGCGTGAACGATGCCATCGGGAGTCCTGTGTTGTGGCGGCTCGGTTGTCGGTCCAGCGGCATTACTCGCCTTCGCCAAACTTGTCGTTGATGAGCGCGGTCAGCGCTTCGACGCATTCCTTTTCGTCGGCGCCGTCCGCTTCCAGCGTGACCTTGGCGCCCTTGCCTGCGGCGAGCATCATGACGCCCATGATGGACTTGGCGTTGATGCGGCGCGCATTGCGGGTGAGCCAGACGTCGCTTTGGTATTTTGCTGCCAGCTGCGTGAACTTGGCCGAGGCCCGCGCGTGCAAGCCCAGCTTGTTGATAATCTCAAGATCTTGTTGAATCATGTTGTTGTCGTCTCTTTCAATCGCACACTGAGCATACGCGCCAGCCGTCGCCGGCGCCCCTGTTCGGCCAAACCGCGGCCTTACTGCGGTCCTACCCGAATCCGGTTGTCCACCCTGACCGCGCCGCCCTGGCCACCGGCCAGCGCCATTTCCACCACCACGTCGAGGCTGTCGCGCCGGTAGGTGATCGCGCGCAGCAGCATCGGCAGGCTGATGCCGGCGATGACTTCGACGCGGCCCGCTTCGGCGAGCGAATTGCAGCAGTTGGCGGGCGTACCGCCCTTGATATCGGTGATCACCAGCACGCCGTCGCCTTCGTCCAGGCGGGCGATGGCGGTGCGCGCCAGTGCGTTCACTTCGCCCAGGTCCTGGTCGGCCGTGACGTCGATCGCTTCGAAGCGTTCGGTGGGACCACGGAACACGTGCGCCACCGCGGCGATGAAGGCCTGGCCCAGTGGTGCGTGGGTCAACAACAAAATTCCTACCATATCAGTTCTGCCTTGCCTGCTGTTCGAGCGCATCGATGAACATGGCGGCTACATCGAAGCCGCTTTGATCGGTAATCTCCTGGAAGCAGGTCGGACTGGTGACGTTCACTTCGGTCAGGCAGTCGCCGATTACATCCAATCCTACCAGTAACAGGCCACGGGCCGCCAGTACCGGGCCCAGGGCCTCGGCGATGTGGCGGTCGCGCTCCGTCAGGGGCTGGGCCACGCCCACGCCGCCGGCGGCCAGGTTGCCGCGGATTTCGTCGCCCTGCGGGATGCGCGCCAGCGCGAACGGCACCGGCTTGCCGCCGATGACGAGGATGCGCTTGTCGCCCTTGACGATCTCGGGGATGTAGCGCTGCGCCATGATGGTGTGGCGGCCGTTGCCGGTCAGGGTTTCGATGACCGAGCCCAGGTTCATGCCGTCGGCCTTGATGCGGAAGATGCCGGCGCCGCCCATGCCGTCGAGCGGCTTGAAGATCACGTCGCCGTGTTTGGCGTGGAAGGCTTTCAGGCGCGCGCTGTCGGACGATACCAGCGTGGGCGAGGTGTATTCACTGAACTGGGCAATCGCGAGCTTTTCATTGTGGTCGCGGATCGCGCGCGGCTTGTTGAAAACGCGGGCGCCCTGGGTTTCGGCCAGTTCGAGCAAATAGGTCGCGTAGACGTACTCCATGTCGAAGGGCGGGTCCTTGCGCTGCAGGACGGCGTCGAACTCGGACAGGCGCATGGCCTGCTTCGGTTCCGCGACGAACCAGTCGTCGGCGTGGCCGGTGAGCGTGATGCGGGCGATATTGGCTGTCACGACGCCTTCATCGAGCGCCATGTCGCTTTGTTCGAACGCATGGATCGCGTGGCCGCGCCGGGCCGCTTCGCGCATCATGGCGAAGGTCGAGTCCTTGTACGTTTTGAAGCCTGCCAGCGGATCGGCGAGGAAAGCGATTTTCATGGACGTTTCCATTCAGGGTAATGCCCTGATTTTAGCCGGAAACGCCAATGTTGGCTTGGCAAGGACCGTAGGGTGGAAAAGCGAAGCGCCTTCCGCCTTGCCTAGTACACTTCCGGATTCGGGTCGGTGCGCTCCATTTCGAGCGAAGCGGCCAGCAAACCAAGCCTGGCCACGACCCCGTACACATAAAAACGGTTCGGCGCGGCGGTGCCCGGCTTGGCTTTCAGGTCGGGCACGGCGTGCTGCTGCGCGAAGGCCAGCGGCACATACTGCGAGCCCGGGGCATTCAGGTTCTGGTCGATCCCGCGCTCGGCGTGGATGCGGTAAAAACCGCCCACCACATAGCGGTCGATCATGTACACCACCGGTTCGGCCACGGCATCCTTGACGCTCTCGAAGGTCGGCACGCCCTCCTGGACGATGACGTCGGTCACTTCGACCCCGTCCTTGATGACCGACATCTTGTTGCGCTGCTTGCGGCTCAGGTCGCGCACTTCGCTGGCATCCTTGACCGTCATGATGCCCATGCCGTAAGTACCGGCGTCCGGCTTGACGATGACGAAGGGCTTTTCCTTGATCCCGTATTCCTTGTATTTCTTGCGTATCTTGGCCAGCAGCATGGTGACATTGTCGGCCAGGCACTCGGAACCGCTGTCTTCCTGGAAGTTGATTTCGCCGCATTTGGCGTGGAAAGGATTGACCATCCACGGGTCGACGTCGATCAGCTTGCCGAATTTCTTGGCCACTTCGTCGTAGGCGGCGAAATGGTTGCTCTTGCGCCGCAGCGCCCAGCCGGCGTGCAGGGGCGGCAGCAGCGACTGCTCGTGCAAGCCTTCCAGGATGCCGGGAATGCCGGCCGACAGGTCGTTATTGAGCAAAATGGTGCAGGGATCGAAATCCTTCAAGCCCACGCGGCGCCCGTTGGCCGAACGCACCAGGGGTTCCACCACCAGCATGTTTCCGTCAGGCAGCGCCAGCGGCGTCGGCTGGGTGATGTCCGGCGACAGCGAGCCCAGGCGCACATGCAGCCCGGTCTGGCGGAAGATCTGCATCAGGCGCGCCACGTTCTGCAGGTAGTGGGGATTGCGCGTATGGCTTTCCGGAATCAGGAGCAGGTTGCGCGCGTCCGGGCAGTATTTGTCGATCGCGGCCATGGCGGCCTGCACGGCCAGCGGCAGCATTTCGGTGGCAAGATTGTTAAAACCACCAGGAAACAGATTGGTATCGACCGGGGCCAGCTTGTAGCCGGCATTGCGCAGGTCGACCGAGCAGTAGAACGGCGGCGTGTGCTCCTGCCACTCCATGCGGAACCAGCGCTCGATGGCAGGAGTGGCCGCGAGGATTTTCTTTTCGAGGTCGAGCAGCGGGCCTGTCAGGGCTGTGACGAGGTGGGGAACCATGGAGTAACGTCCTTAAGGCTTCTTCATTCAATGTGAATCGGGTAGATCGGGGCACAACGGCAATTTTAAAGGCTGAAAAGCAAAAAGGCGCCCCGCGGGGCGCCTGGCGCGACCCGCTTGCGCGGGCCGGGGAATCAGCTGTGATCAGGAATGGTAGGCCGATTCGCCATGGCTCGTGATATCGAGGCCTTCCCGCTCTTCTTCTTCCGGTACGCGCAGACCGATCGCCAGGTCCACCAGTTTGTAGGCGATGAAGGATACCACCACCGACCACACGATGGTGGTGCCGATCGCGGTCAGCTGCACGATGACCTGGCTGCTGATCGAGTAATCCGGCGACGGCTTGTTGGCGACATAGTCGAAAATGCCCTGGCCGCCCAGCGACGGTGCCGCGAATACGCCGGTCAGCAGCGCACCCAGGATACCGCCCACGCCGTGCACGCCAAAGACGTCCAGCGAATCGTCGGCGCCGATCAGGCGTTTCAGGCCGTTCACGCCCCACAGGCAAACTATACCAGCGAGCAAACCAATGACCAAGCCGCCCATCGGGCCGACGTAGCCGGCCGCAGGGGTGATGGCCACCAGGCCGGCCACGGCGCCGGAAGCGGCGCCCAGCATCGATGGCTTGCCTTTGGTCAGCCATTCGCCGATGACCCATGAGCATACCGCGGCGGCAGTTGCCAGCAGGGTATTGATGAAGGCCAGGGCAGCGATGTCGCCCGCTTCCAGCGCCGAACCGGCGTTGAAGCCGAACCAGCCAGCCCACAGCAGCGATGCGCCGATCATGGTCATGGTCAGGGAATGCGGGGCCATGGCTTCGCGGCCGTAGCCGACGCGCTTGCCGATCATGATGGCGCCCACCAGGCCGGCAACAGCGGCGTTGATGTGCACCACGGTACCGCCGGCGAAGTCGAGCGCGCCTTTCTGGAACAGCCAGCCCGCCTTGGCGGTTTCGGTGGCCAGGGTGGCAGCGTCGGTGATGGCGTCAGGACCGGTCCAGAACCAGACCATGTGGGCGACCGGCAGGTAGCCGAAGGTGAACCACAGGACCATGAAGGCCAGCACTGCCGAGAACTTGATGCGTTCGGCGAAGGCGCCGACCACCAGGCCGCAGGTAATCGCCGCGAAGGTGCCCTGGAAAGCCACGAAGATGAACTCGGGAATGACGACGCCCTTGCTCCAGGTGGCGGCATAGGCGAAGGCGCCCTTGGCCGGATCCCAGATGCCGTTCAGCAGCAGGCGGTCGAAGGAGCCGTAGAAGGCATTGTTGGCGGTGAAGGCGATCGAGTAGCCGTAGATGCACCACAGCACAATGATCAGCGAGAATACCGTGAACACTTGCATCAGCACCGACAGCATGTTCTTGGTACGGACCAGGCCGCCGTAGAACAGGGCCAGGCCGGGAATCGTCATGATGATCACCAGGATGGTGGCGATGAACATCCAGGCGGTGTCGCCCTTGTGCGGGACCGGGGCCGGCGCTGGTGCTGCGGCTGGCGCGGCGGCTGGTGCGGCCTCGACGGCAGCAGCCGGTGCAACTGCCACCGGTGCCGGCGCGGCGTCGGCGGCAGGCGCGGCCACGGCGGCCGCTTCCGGTTTTGGTGCATCCTGCGCCGCTACGGGCAGCGCGGCACTGAAAGCAAAGGCGAAGGCTGCCCCAGCCAGCCATTTTGTTATAGTTTTATTCATCTGTATTCCCCTTAAAGTGCTTCGTTGCCGGTCTCGCCGGTACGAATACGCACGACCTGTTCCAGGTTGTAGACAAAGATCTTCCCGTCGCCGATCTTGCCTGTGCGGGCCGCGGTTTCGATCGCTTCGATGGCCTGGTCGACGATGGCGTCATCCACGGCAGCTTCAATCTTGGTTTTCGGCAGGAAGTCGACCACATATTCGGCGCCACGATAGAGCTCGGTGTGGCCCTTCTGACGGCCGAAGCCCTTGACTTCAGTCACCGTAATACCCTGCACATTGATCGCCGAAAGCGCTTCACGCACTTCGTCGAGCTTGAAGGGCTTGATAATGGCGGTAATCATTTTCATACGCAGCCTCGTTTAGAAAGTTTTGGAAAGGGTCAGCACAGCGCCGGCCTTGCCCAGGTTTTTACCGTTCACAGGGCTCACGTAAGCATCCGTATCGGTACCGATCACGGCCAGCGCCAGCGAGGCGAAGCCAAAATCCTTGGTGACGCCAATCTTGTAATCGTTATAGGTGTACACACCGTTGTGGGCCACGATCTGGCGGCCGGCATGCAGGTTCAGCATCAGGCCCTTGGCCACTTCAATGTTGGCGCCCAGGTCCAGGTAGCCGCTGCCCTTGCTGTCGGCGGTGCCGAACAGGTTCGTGGTCGAGTGCGAGTACTTGACGTAAGCCGGACCGAAACCGACCTGGCCATACACTTCGAAGGTGTTGGCGCTTGGAGTGAGGCCGTTCGACGGGTACAGGTAGTACAGGCCGCCGACGTCGTAGCTCACGCCCGAGGTGATTTCACCGCGCTTGCCGGCGTAGAAATCCACTTCCACGTCGCTGTCGCCACCGAAATCCTTGATCCACTTGATGGTCGAACCCCAGGTGCCCACGTAGAAACCGCTTGGATTGTGGGTATAGTCGACGCCACCTTGCAGGGCCGGCTTGACGCGGGTCTGCGACAGGCCGCGATAGCGGTAGTCGGTGGTCACGGCGGCATTGAACGAGAAAGCATGTTCAGGGGCGGCTTCTTCAGCCTGGGCCAGCGGCGCACCCATGGTGGCGAAGGCGAGAGTCAACGCTGCGGCAAGAGACAACTTGGTGGTCATTTTTTTCATGGCGTTTCCCTTAATGGTTTGAACGTGGATTGCTTTTGCGGTTTAAAATCGGTCTGCTGCATAAAGAACTACAGTGTCATTAGCAGAAGTCATGCCAGCCCCAATTTGGCGCTCCCGGACTTGTTTTTGCACGAAGGCGACCCAACTTGCCGCTAATAAACATGAAATACAGGGCACAGCGCCCGGGATTTGGCGAGAATCGCACCATTTTGATGCGCGAACAGCACCATGACGGTGCAGACTAGCATCTACTTCAAGGAACCATGATGGATATGAATAATTTTTTTAATGACTTGCAAGGCAAGATCAACCAGGCCATCGAGAGTTCGCCGGCCAAGGACATCGAGAAAAACGTCAAGGCCATGATGACCCAGGGATTTTCCAAGCTCGACCTGGTCACGCGCGAGGAATTCGACGTCCAGAACCAGGTGCTGGCCAAGACGCGCGCCAAACTGGAAGCGCTGGAAGCGCGGGTGCAGGCGCTGGAAGAGAAACTGGCAGGCCAGAAAGCGTAATCAGGCGGGGCGCCAGCCGAACACCGGCACGTCGGTGTGCCCCTTGAGCGGATGCATGCCCAGGGCATCGAGCTTCCAGGAAGGCCCCAGCTGCCGCGCCACGCTGTCCGAACACACGATGGGATAGCCTACCACCTTGGACAAGCCTTCCAGCCGGGCCGATACATTGACCGCATCCCCGATCGCCGTGTATTCATGGCGGTCGCTCGAACCCACATAGCCGATCACGGCCAGGCCGCTGTGCAGGCCGATGCCGATCTTCAATTCCGGACCACCCTCGCCCGCCAGCTCGGCGTTCAGCTCGCCCAGCTCGGCCAGCATGTCGCACGCCGCTTCCAGGGCCGACGTTTCGGGGCTGGGCAGCGTATTGGGCGCACCAAAAAACGCCATCATGCCGTCACCGATGAATTTATCCACCGTGCCGCCGTGGCGGTGCACGATGGCTGTCATGCGGCCGAAATAGCGATTGAGCAGCAGCACGACCTGGGCGGCATCCATGGCCTCGCTCATGGTGGTGAAGTTGCGGATGTCGGAAAACAGCACGCACACGTGGGTCTTGACGCTCGACCCGGTGTCCACGCCGCCGGCCAGGATCTGCTGCATCACGCCCGGGCTGACATAGCCGGAGAAGGTGCGCGACAGGCGCTGCCGTTCGCCGAACGCCAGCAGGGCTTGCCAGGCGCTGCGTGCCAGCCCGGCCAGCCAGGCGACCAGCAGCAAGCCGGTGGGCGCGATCCAGGTGCCCTGCTGCAGCAGGACATTGGACGCCACCAGCAGCACCAGCGACAGCAGGACCAGCAGCAGCATCTTGCGCCTGACCGACACCCCGAACCAGAACAGCACGCCCGTCAACGAGACGGCCCACAGCCATGACGCAGGCAGGGTGCCGATGAAGCCGCCGTTGAGCATGCTGCGCATGGCCTGGGCATGGACCAGCATGCCCGGAATCTTGGTCTTGTCCGTTTTCAGCCAGCGCGCCAGTTCGACCGGCGCCCTGACCATGTCCGTGTCGTCCTGCACGGTGCCGATCAGGACGGCCTTGCCCTTGAACAGTTGCTCAAGGCGCGAGGTATAGCCGGCGCGCGCATAGCCCAGCACTTCTTGCAGCGGCTTGTAGACGAATTCATCGCCGAGCTGGTAATCGATCAAGCCCTTCCAGGGGCCGGGCGCGCCCATGGCGGCGGCCACTTCGCCCGACAGCGTGTGGGGCGAGCGGTCCGGCTGGCAGTCCCAGCTGGGGTCGGGATAGCGCCGGATGCGGCCATCGTCGTCGCTGCACAGCATGGCCGACGCCAGCGCCTGTATCGGCTGCTGCTGGCCCAGGATGGCGGCGTAGTCGAGCTGGATATCGCGAAAGCTGCTGCGCTTGTAGTCCCACACCTTGGCCAGCACCAGCGTGCTGCGCTGGCTCGATTGCATCAGCCCCATCAGCAAGGTGCGGTGGTAATCGAGTTCGGGGTTGGTGAGCGAGGCCAGCTTGTCGAAGCGGCGGTCGGGCAGGACCAGGTCGAGGCCGATGACGACGGCGCCCGCTTCGCTGACCGTGGTGAGAAATTGCGCCAGGTAGGCATGGCTGAGCGAGAGCGGTTCGTCGATGGTGTCGAGGAAGGCTTCGTCGATGCCCACCACCACCACGTCGCGCGCTATGGGCTTGGGAAAGTAGTCGCGGTTCAGGGCGAACTGGGCGTCGAGCACGCGGTTGTCGAGCGTGGGCGCCAGCTGCACCAGCGCGGCCGCGACCAGCAGCACCAGCAGGAAACCGGCGCCGAGCGCCACGCGCGGCGAAGGCAGGGACAGGCGCAAGGCGGCTCGCGGGGCGCCTAGCGCGCCATGCTTTGCGCCACGGCCAGGTCGGGACGCTTGGCGGCGATGGCGCGCCACACCTCGCGCGAGGCTTCGAACATATTGCGGTCACGCAGCAGCGACGCGTACAGCACCCATTCGTCGACCGCGGCATCGGCCAGCGGACGCATGGTCAGCATGGTGCTGGCATCGGCTTCGGTGGCCACGCTGAAGTCGGAACTGGCGCTGCGCAGCTTGCCGTCGGCCGGCGTGTACGACACGGTCCAGCGGTACTGGCCGCCCGCCTGCAGGGCGACATGCTCGGGCAGCGTCCACATGGCCGATTCCGTCGTACCCTGGGCCACATGGCGTTCCGGCTTTTCGATCACGGTGACCTGGTAGGCATTTTTCCCGTTCGATTCCCACATGAAGCTGGGCTTGATGCCGATCAGCACGGTCTGGCTCGATGGCGACACCAGGCGGATGTCCGGCGCCGGGCCGCGCATCTTGAAGGCGGCCGCGCCCATGTTCGGGTTCAGGGCCGCGACCACGACTTTTTCGGCCAGCGAACGGCTGGTGGGCGCGGCGCCCTTGACCGAGGTCACCTTGTCCTGTTCCACCTGCACGGTGGCGGGACCGGCCACCAGGTAGATCAGCTTGGCGCCGTAGTGCGAAAGCGACACTTTGGCGCCGGATTCGACCGTGACGCGTGCGCCCGGCTTCAGGTAGCTGAGCAATTGCAGCTTGCGCACATCGCCCTTGCGCGCGATTTCGCCGGCGCCATGGACGTCGAGCACCATGCCGACCACATCGTCCTGGGCGGCCCGGGCCGGGGCCAGGCAGGCCAGCGCCATGGCCATGCCCAGCAGCCCTGTTTTTATACGTTGTGTGGTGTTCATGAGCTCTCCCGCTACTGAAATTACAATTTGTTACCAATATGCAAATACTAGCTCTTCGGCACCTCCAGCGCAACCGGAAACAATGTGTGCGGGATAGTCTACTATCGGTGTTTTGACCTTTCAAAGCCGCAATGAGCTATGTGATCCACGTGTGGGAAGAACCGCGCCCGGCCAGCCTGGACGATGCCGTCCGCATCGCCTTCGACCTTGGCGAAGACGTGATCGGGCAGAATCCCGGCTTCCTGGTGCTCGCCGGCCGCCTGGTGGCGCGCTACCCGTGCATCACGACCGACCCCGACGGCGTGTGGAGCGACGGTCCGCTGGACGGCAAGACCGAGGAACGCGCCTATGTGCTGGGGATCAGCGACCGGCATGCGGAAGTGGTGGCGTTCGTGGTGGAATGCGCGGGCAAGCTGGGGCTGACCGTGTTCGACATGCAGGCCGGCTGCGCCTGGCTGCCTTCGGGCCGCTTGCTGGAAACCGGCGCGGCTGCGCCGGCATGGATAGACCAGCTGAGCCCGATGGACATCCGTGCGGCGGTGCTGGACGGCTTGATGCGGGTGCTGGGGCCGTACGGCTTTGTGTACCTCACCGAAGGCGAACAGGCACTGCAACTGGCGTTTCCCGGCGGCTTGCACCGGATCGTGGTGCCGATTGCCGATCATCATCCCGCCTACCAATTCGGCTTTACCCTGATGACCAGGCTTGATGCGGTCGCGGCTATTACCGCAGACAGCTGGGCGACGGTCGACTACGCCTATTTCCACGGCGAGAGTGGCAAGCAATACGAAGTCGACAGCCGGCCCGGACTGGCGCTGGCCATCACCGGCATGAACATCGCCGCCATCGACAAGCTGTTGCCCCTGCTGGACCTGATCAGCGATGTGCACGGCATGGACGCGCTGTACAACGCGGCCGGTCCCTTCCGCAAGGATGATGGCCATCTTGCCCTGACGCTGGCGCGGCTGGCCGACAGTCCAGACTATGCGGCGATGCGTGCGCCCGCCCTGGCGGCGGTGCATCCGGGCAACCGCACGTTGCGGCGCAGCCTGCAGCGTCTGATCGACTACCTCGACGATTATGATGTGGACCATCCTGCCCCACCGCCTGCCTGGCCGCAGGACGACGCGGCGTGTTTCATCGCCGACTACGATGGCACGCAATTCGACGAGATCGATACTAATGCCACGCTGCGCGAGGAGTTGATGCACGCAGCCGGTCCGGCGCTGCAGACATTCTCGCTGCGCCTGCTGCGCGATATGTTCCGCGCGCAAGCCAGGGCTTGTGTCGCCGGGCAGGATTTCGAGTCCAGGGCCATCGCCGCGCTATCGCTGTCCCTGCTCACGCGCGGCGGCGTGGGCGAGCTGGCGCTGTTTGCCGAAAGCATTCCTGTTTCCGCTTTGACGGTCGGGGCCATGGCGCAACTGCCATTCGCGGCCGGGCTGGCCGAGTCGCTGCGCTATGCCTGCGAGGAACGCACCAGCAATCCCATGTTTGGCGAACGGACGGTGCAATACGCGGCGCTGGAGAAGTATTTTGCGGCGATTGCCGCGCGCGGCCATGCCTGACGCGTTCGTTTAAGCGCGCGCAAGCCGGGGACGATGGGTTCGCCCATCATCGAATATTTGCGTCCCTGCTTTTTCGGAGCATCATGAGCCTTGCCGTATTGCGAAGCCGCGCGCTGGCCGGCATGGAGGCGCTCGCCGTCAGCGTCGAAGTGCACCTGGCCAACGGCCTGCCCTCCTTGACCATCGTCGGCCTGCCCGACGCCGAAGTGCGCGAATCGAAGGACCGCGTGCGCGCGGCTCTGCAGAACGCCGGATTCGACATTCCGAACCGCCGCATCACCATCAACCTGGCGCCGGCCGACCTGCCCAAGGAGTCCGGCCGCTTCGACCTGCCGATCGCGCTCGGCATCCTGGCGGCGTCGGGCCAGATCCCCATCATGGAAATCGACCGCTACGAATACGCGGGCGAGCTGTCGCTGTCGGGCGAACTGCGGCCGATCCGCGGCGCGCTGGCCATGACGGTGGCCATGCAGCGCGGCCCCAGGTCCGCGGTCCGGGCCTTCATCCTGCCGCTGGCCAATGCCGACGAAGCAGCCCTGGTGGACCAGGCCGAGATCTACCCCGCCGCCACGCTGCTGCAGGTGTGCGCGCACTTCACCGCGTCCGGCGAGGAAGGCCGCCTGCCACGCCACCGCCCGCGCGACGACGCGCCGGAACCGGCCTATGCCGATTTTTCCGAGGTGAAGGGCCAAAACTTCACCAAGCGCGCGCTGGAAGTGGCGGCGGCCGGCAGCCATAGCGTGCTGCTGATCGGATCGCCAGGCGCCGGCAAGACCATGCTGGCCTCGCGTTTCGCCGGCCTGCTGCCCGCCATGAGCGACGACGAAGCGCTCGAATCGGCGGCGGTGCAGTCGCTGGCCGGCAGCTTCAAGCCCGAACGCTGGAAAGTGCGCCCCTTTCGCAGCCCGCACCACACCACGTCGGGCGTGGCGCTGGTCGGCGGCGGCTGTGACTTTTCGAAATAAATGCGACGTTTTGGAAATAGCTGCGATAATTGGTTACCGTAAACTATAGTCGCGGAACAGCTCGGCATCGAGCCAGTTCGACACCATCCATTCATGCCATTCCCTTTAAAGCACAAGATTAGGCGCGTTAATTCTGTTATTCGACTCAAGGAGTCGCTCGGCGTGGGCGACGAGACGGTAATTGCGTGGTGGTACTCCGGTTTCTACAAAAACCGCAGCGATCTAACTCAGCCCCACGTTCTCGTTACTTTTCGGAAATTTTCGGACGGCATGTTGTCCGATGACGTCATCCAAAAGCGACTTCCTTTAGTCGCATTGGGCCAGATACGCATCGGCTCGATTTGGCAGGACGATCGCTGCCGTTCTGAGGCCAGCCTCCCGACTGAACGATTCTCCGTGAACTTCGCGCCAGGAAAATGGCGATTTACCTCGTTCGGGGACGCGCAACGTAGGCATGGCCTTCCGCCTTACCCCATGGACGAGCACCGTCTACTGCTGGATAACGACAGAAATTCACTTATTGAATTCGCACTGCCCAATGGAGGCAAACTTATCGTGCCGTCCATCGAATTTTTCTCCCGCTGCTTCGGCAGATCAGGCGAGCTAAAGCGGGTGCTCGCTACCTACCCATGGGACGGGCAAGGCGATACGGCGACAAGCCGACTTTATGCACCGCTCGATACTCCAGAGGAGCCAGGACGGTGGCAAGTCCGTTTGCGTCGGCGACTTCACAATGGTGACGTGGTCTTTCTGGCCCACGCCAAATATGATCCATACACCCAGTTTGTGGCAAAAGGGATCAATGCCAAGCTGGAGGCCAGTTACGACCCGAAAGCCAAGCATCCCGCGTTCGTGGACATTGGCCCCTGGTACGAGGGCCCAGCGGAGCTCAAAGTCGAAGGCATCCCATTTGACAACGGTAAGTCTTTCCTGGCTCTCAGGGTACTGGGAATGAGCGACCCCAAGGGCGGGCTCGTTCTTCGTGCACGTGAAAACAGTCGCGATGCAGAAAATCCCGCGCCGGAAGGGAGCCCGGAAGCCTGGGCTGGAGCTCCAGAGAGGCAACTCCCGAAATATCCCGACATCATCGATTTGACCGGCGACTTCGCGCCAGACCACGAGGCGGGGGCAATTGAGATCCAGGATCCAGTTTTCGAGGTGCTTGGGGAAGTTCGCCAAGTAATCAATGTGAAGCCAGAACAAGCAAAAACAAAAGCCGGCGCCGGCGGGAAAAATTCGGACGTCTCGACGGCTTCCGGCGGCGAGGCTCATGGATCCGGAAAAGGGATCGGCTATGCGTCAATCTACGCGCGGCCTGTTTTTGAATCAAACGGGACGTTGCGTGACATGTGGGATGCCATGGTTCACTTGCAGGCGACGCGACCGGAAGTTGTGCAAGGCTTATCGTGGTTCACCTTTGCAGACGGGTTCAGCACAAGCCCGATACCGAGTTTGATAGCTTTGGAACCCTTTGAGGATGAAGATTTGGCAACAGCGGTTGCCCGACGATTTCCTTTCATGGACCCAACCATACCTTCGCTGCGTGGGGTGCTGGTGGCCCGTCTAAACGTCCCCGGTGGCCCAGCTTACATCGTTGAAATCATGCGGCGGCCCAAAAAGGTCTCTACCGAAGACGGCAAGGTCAAAGACGCAGAAGAGCCGTTCCAAGGGTTGGTTTTCCGACTCACGAATGAAAACCAGTTAATTCCATGGTTGCGCCAATTGTTGGCGCAAATTCGGCACGAAAACGGCGTGTTTAAGCGTCTGACCGGCGCCTGCCCGGGTGTTGCAGAATCCTTTTCGCATCGCCCTTCCAGCAAGCTAGGGCCAGACCGCCTGCCGTGCGAATCGATTGTGTTGGGTGCGCTCGCAAAGCTTTCTAGCCCCATTGTTCGGGTACATTTACATGCATCTGCGAAAGTTTTTGCGCAATCGTCGTCCCCGGATAGTTGACCGCAGGTCATATACGCCCGGCAAGGTCGATGATGCCAATAGTGTCTTGTAATACCGCAATTCAGCATCATATGGTTTAGATAACAAATGCTGTACTTTATTTTGCAAAGGGACACTAATGGCCGCCTTAGGAAACTCGCTTCTGGAAACTGCCGTTGCGCGGGGGCGGATTCGTAGTTCATGGAATGATCGCTTGGCCCATTGGGAACGCCCCGCCAGCACGCATGAGGAAGCAAAGATTGAGCGCGCGGCAGCGCAGGCCAGAGCTATCGTCGCTGCGAATCAGTGGTTGACGGCCCGGCAGGTTCAGGTTTTGCCGCAAGGTAGCTACTTTAATAACACCAATGTCCGCTTGGAGGCGGACATGGACCTTCGGATTCTTTTTCCGGAGATCAAAACCGTTTTCCTGGATGGATTGGATCCAGCATCGACTGACGAGCGACTTGGCTATTTCAGCACCGGCGAAAAACTAAACGACATCGCAGCCAAAGCGCGGAAGGAACTGGAAACCGATCTGGTATCGTACTACGGTCGCCAGTCGGTTAGCGCCGGAGGCAACAAGGCGATCACAGTCAACGGTTTGAGCGGGACCCGTGTGGACTGCGATCTGGTTCCGGCGTTTCGGCTGCATGTCGTCTCGAAACGTTCGGATGGATCCCCCGGCATAATCGAAGGGGTTGCGATTCTAGGCAAGGATGGATCCTGGACGTTAAACTTTCCTGACCTGCATCACGCAAACGGCAAAGCAAAACGCTTCCGCACTGCTCACCGCTTTAAGAAATGCGTGCGGATGCTGAAGCAGCTGAACTACGAACTAGCGAACCTAGGCGAAATTTCCAAACGCATGCCATCGTTTTTTGTGGAGTGCCTTGTCTATGGCGTGGAAGACGTCTATTTTCTCGTCGAAACGGATGATCGCTATGACCGGCTTAAACGGATCCTAAATCGCATGCTTCCGCTTCTCTACGATGCGGCATGGGTTCAAAATGCAACCGAAATCAATGAAGTGAAGTATCTCTTCCGTGATGGGCAAGCCTGGGACCACAATGGCGCACTAGCATTTGTCAGGGCCGCCATCGCGCGGTTGGAGTCCTGAACATGTGGATGTTACTTAGCCGTCGAGCACAGGTCATGATGATGGTCGGATTGACCATTACTGCCCTGCTCGGTCTGCAGCAAACTTATCAGCTGTTGAATACAGCTGTCCCTACGCCATTCGCACTATCCTCGACCATCGTTTTTGTCATTGGCACCATCCTCGTGGTCATTGCCAATTTTTGCTGGCGCCACTTATGGCGGTGGTTTCCTTTCCTGGGAAAGGTTCTCTTTCCTGACCTGAACGGCGCCTGGAGGGGCGCTCTAAAAACGACCTGGAAAGATGCAAATGGTCAGTCGCCAGATCCGATCACGGTCACCATCCGTATCAGACAAACGCTATTTTCGTTTTCAGTACAGCTCGAAACGCAAGAATCTCGCTCATGGTCCGTGCATGTTATCGCTGAAGCAAATCCGGATGCCGGGCGTTTTCGACTTTGGTATTCTTACAGCAACCAACCCCGAGCTGAGTTTCTTCATCGATCCACGGTACATGACGGTGTTGCAATACTTGAGATTGTGCCGGACATCGACACCAGTGTAATTACCGGGCACTACTACACTGCAAGAAAAACATCAGGGGATATCGACGTTAGGAGGGTTGAAAGTTAACGGTAGCATCACTTTTATTGAATAGCACTTAGTAGTGCCAATTGTGCTCGACGGCGGGGGGCCGGCCGCTTGCCATCACTACCTGAGTGCTGCGAGGCAGTGCTGATGACATGACTGCTGTTACCCCAAGCCTCTCTTTCTAAATGATTTTCCCTGTAAGCGTAGACGCCAGCCCTTGCAGAATCCCGCAATCCTTCGACGCGCGCTCCTGACTGCAGAACGAACGCAGCTCAATCATCTGCTGCTGCAGCGTTTGCAATTCACCCATCCGCCTGCGAATTCCCGCGATGTGGGTATCGAGCAGCGCATTCACCTCACCGCAGTTCTCGTCCGGCGCATCCATTTTTTGTAGTAGCCACCGCACCTCGGCTAGAGTCATATCCAAGGAGCGGCAGTGGCGGATAAACGTGAGCCGTTCGAGATCACCCCTCGCATAGAGGCGGTAGTTGCCAGAAGAGCGGTTCGGCACAGGCAGCAACCCCTCGCGCTCGTAGTAACGTACGGTTTCAACCTGGCACCCGGCGGCCAACGCGAGCTCACCGATTTTCATGTTGCATCCATCCAGCTACCCCATTAGAAAATAAAGTTCTTGACCCTATAGTAGCTACAGGGTATTCAATATGCAATATCGAATCGAAGGAGGCGCCATGTCAGACAGCTGCGGATCCGCCTGTGCATCGCAAAGACCGGTGGACCAGAAATACCGGCGTATCCTGTGGATCGCCCTAGTCATAAACATGGCGATGTTCGGCGTCGAACTCGTCGGAGGCCTGAGCGCTAATTCCGTCTCGCTGCTAGCCGACGCCGTTGATTTCCTCGGCGACGCCGGCAACTACGCGCTGTCATTGTTCGTGCTGGGCATGGCGCCCGTCTGGCGCTCCCGCAGCGCCCTAGTGAAGGGACTGACGATGGGCGTCTACGGCCTTTTCGTTTTGGGGAGAGCTGCCTGGAGCGTCTTCGATGGCGTAGCGCCCGAGGCGCTGACCATGGGGTTAATCGGCATGCTTGCGCTGGCGGCTAACGGTATGGTCGGACTGCTGCTGTACGCGTATCGCGACGGCGACTCGAACATGCGGTCCGTTTGGTTGTGCACACGTAACGACATGATTGGCAATGTCGCGGTGACGCTCGCCGCGTTGGGCGTGTTCGGCACTGGCACCGCATGGCCAGACATTATGGTGGCGGCCATCATGGGCACGCTTGCACTGAGGGCGTCCAATTCCGTCATTGGGCAGGCGCGCCAGGAACTGAAGGCCGGTCAGGTTTCCCTCCGGGCCCAGACCGTATCCGCAAATATTTAGATTTTCTCAAGAGCCCATGGAAATTAACGAAACCGCATTGCTTTTGGGAGTGTTCACTCTCTATTTTTTTCTTGCATTCGTCCTGCCCACCGTGCGCGTGTGGTACCAGACCGGAAAGAATCCTTACGTGCTGCCGATAAGCGACGACGCCTACGGTTTTGTGTCGCGCTGCATGAAGCTGTTGATAGGGGGACTGTTTGTGTATTTCACCGCAAAGCTGTTCTGGACAGGTATGGGGAAGTTTATTGGTGCGCTACCGGGGAGCGGCTTTCGCAGTGTGCAGTCCATTGGATGGTCTCTTCTGGTGGTGGCGATCCTGTTGACGCTTACGGCGCAGTATCAAATGGGGAAATCCTGGCGGATTGGGATCGACACGCACGAGAAGACCGATCTGGTCACGAATGGCTTGTTCGCATGGTCGCGCAACCCGATTTTTCTTGCGATGCGCGTATGCCTGCTCGCCTTGCTTTTGATCCAGCCGAACGCTGTCACGCTCACCTTTTTTTGCGGCGGCGAACTGGTGATGCAGTTTCAGGTCCGGCTCGAAGAAGCCTTTCTGTACGACCAGCACGGCGAGCGATACACTAACTACTGCGCGACAGTGGGGCGGTGGTTGTGAATCGCTCCAGAGTAATATTGTGGAACCTGAAGGCCTCCTTTTCCCCCGTACCCAAGGTCTTTCGATAGAATCGAAAAACAGTGATTAGCTTTTGGATGTAGACCGGTCGTTTGCATCGCCTGCTGCATAGGCTGCGGCGCAAACCGTGTTGCGCCCCCGGCGCTTTGCGGCATATAGCGCTTTGTCTGCTGCTTGTATCAGTGCATTCATTGTTCCCTGCTCGCTAGGCCGTGCGTCAGCAGCACCAACCGAAATTGTGATGAGCTCCTTGGGCACGGCGCCCTTGTTCTCAATATGCAATCCTTCCAATTGTTGGCGGCAAAGATTCGCGATATGAGCGGCCCCTTCGATGGTGGTATCCGGGAGAATAATCGCAAATTCTTCGCCGCCATATCGCGCCACAAGGTCGCCAGGACGATTTAGCTGCTCCGTCAACACGGCGGCAACGCGCCTAAGACATTGATCGCCCCCTTGGTGGCCATAGTTGTCGTTGTAGTGTTTGAAATTGTCTATGTCGCACATGAGTAGTGCCAATGAATATTTGTTCCGCGTTGCGCGTTGCCACTCTACGGCAAGTTGCTCGTCGAACTTTCGCCGATTTGCAATACCCGTTAGCCCATCAAGGCCGTTGAGCCGCTGGAGCATCACGTTTGCTGCACCAAGCCGCTCTTGGCTTACCTGAAGGCAGTGGAAAGCTTCGTCGCGCTCCATATTGGCGAGATAGGCTTTAGAGTGATAACGAATCCTCGCCAAGAGCTCCACGCGGTGCGGCAATTTAACCAAATAATCGTTAGCGCCCTGTAGGAAGCACTGCTCCTTTTGAAGGGCGTCATCGTTGGCGGACAGCACGATTATAGGTACCGATTGCAGCTCAAGGGTTTCTCGATATCGCTCCATCAACTCAATCCCATCAAGAGCAGGCATGACCAAATCCTGCAAGATGACGGTCGGTTGGAACCGTACGGCCATATCGACCGCATGGAGCGGATCTGTAACGTACTCGCTCACAATTCCACTGCCTTCAAGCATCAGATGCAAATGTTCAATGACGATTGGCTGATCGTCAACGATGAGTAACCGTACTGGTTTATCTGCGTTCATAAGTCTAGTCCTTCAGTGTGGCGATTTTTCTGGTAAGTACTTCAGAGGGGCAATGCTGCGGTGCCAAATCGAGAACGATCGCGGCACTTCCACTCCAAAAATTGAACTTGTCGCGTGAGCTAGAAACCAAGCGTCCTCGGAAAAGTCCACTTAGCCTTTTCAATGCTCATGCAATGCTCCTGTAGGGCGTTGGCCGCTATACTGGCAAAACCGGTTTTTGGTTGTCGAACTAAGCGAAAGGAGTGCCCATGTGCCGACGAATCTTTCTGTATGTAGCCACCGGAATATCCGAGATTGTTGCGGTCACTATGGTGTTGCGGTGGGCGACGCACAGCGCAAGTGCTTCCAGTATTCTGGTGCCAGCGGTGATCGCACTGGCAGCTTTTCTTTTTCTCCTCCGATTTCACCCTGCCCAAGAGCGTGCCTATACGGTCTATGCAGGACTCTGCCTGGCTGTCGTGGCGCTGTTCTTCTTGATCGTAGAGCACGTGGATCCCAAAGAACCACCCGCGCTCATATGGAAAAGTGGTACCGCACATTGACGACCACCGATCAGGCGGCCGTAAACCGTGCGAGGCGCCGGTCCAGCGGTCGCAGCAAAAAGAACGAAAGGCTAAAGCCCCATCAACCGGCTTTCGCATGTCGGCCCCCTGATGTTAAAAGCAGTCTTTTAATGCGAACCCAGGCAGCGGGTGCATTGGGTTCGCACGCATTCACTATTTGGAATCGCTGGCCAACGGGTCTGGCACAGCAAGGTGCTTTTTATACGCCAGTAACCGGAGTGCATTTACGACGACGAGCAGCGTCGAACCTTCATGGAACAATACGGCCGTGCCAATGTTCAGGCCAAAGATGGTCGCCGGAATTAGGACGGCTACCACGCCCAGACTCACCCACAAATTCTGTTTGATAATTCGACTTGTACTCCTTGACAACCCAACTGCGAAAGGCAGTTGGGCGAGATCGTCGGCCATGAGGGCGACGTCAGCAGTCTCAAGCGCCACATCTGATCCAGCGGCCCCCATCGCGATTCCCACGGTGGCATTAGCCATAGCCGGGGCGTCATTTACGCCATCGCCAACCATGGCGACCTTTCCGTGCTTCTCCCGAAGTGCCTTAATCGCATCGACCTTTTGCTCAGGCATGAGATCGCCTTGGGCTTCCGTCAAGCCGACGGTTTGCGCGACCGCGTCGGCAACCGCTTGATTGTCGCCCGAGATCATGATCAATCGTTGTATGCCAAGGGCACGAAGCTGTCGCATAACCTCGCCCGCGACCGGGCGTGGAGTATCCATGACGCCGATCACGCCGAGGAATTGCTGGCCCTTGCGCACGACCATCGTGGTGCGACCTGCGGCTACCAACTTTGCATTTGCCTCAGCCACAGAACCTGGGAGCGCAGAGTCGGGAAGTTCGGAGAAGAGGATCGGCTTACCAATATGAACCCATTGACCATCAACTTGTGCTTGGACCCCACGACCGGTAATACTTTTGACATTCGAGGCAACCTTTTCGACGAGGCTTGCACCCAGCCGTGCGCGCGCTCCTTCTACCACTGCGCTCGCCAGCGGATGATCGCTATGCTCCTCGACGGCAAGCGCGACAATGAGCAAGTCTGCTTCGGTAACACCATCCGCAGGAACAGCGTCGGTGAGCCGTGGCTTGCCCTCGGTCAGGGTGCCCGTTTTGTCGAACGCAATGGACGTCAACGTGCCGAGATTTTCAAGTGGCCCGCCCCCTTTGACGAGGACCCCTCCTCGGGCCGCTCTGGCCACTCCACTCAAAACCGCGCTCGGAACCGATATGGCCAAGGCACATGGACTTGCCGCCACAAGCACCGCCATCGCGCGATAAAAGCTCGTCGAGAACGGCTCATCAATTACAAAACAAGCGAACAGCAGCAACGTCACCAGGGCCAGTATCGCTGGAACAAAAATTCGTTCGAACCGTTCCGTGAATTGCTGGGTCGGCGAACGCTGTGCCTCCGCTTCAGTGACCATCTTGACCACCCGGGCCATCGTCGACTGGTCAGCCATGCGCGCGACCATAACCTCAATGGCGCCGGAGCCGTTGATTGTGCCTGCAAAAACCCTGTTCTCTGGGCTTGTACGATCGAATGCAGCAAGTGCCGCCTTTGGGTCGGCAACCGGCTGCTTGTCAACCGGCACACTCTCGCCTGTGACCGGGGCCTGGTTGACACTTGACGTCCCAACCGTAACGACCCCATCAGCGGCGATTCGCTCGTTCGGTCTGACCAAAATAACGTCACCGATCTGCAGGGCTTTGACAGACACTTCCTCGGTACGTCCTTCGCGGCGCACGACCGCCGTCTCAGGGGCCAGTTCAGCCAATGCCTCAATAGCACGGCGCGCACGACCCATAGCGTAATGCTCCAGTGAGTGCCCCAGGCTAAACAAAAAGAGCAGCAGCGCGCCTTCCGCCCACTCGCCGAGGGCAGCAGCGCCGGCAGCAGCCACAAGCATAAGCGTGTCGATCTCAAACCTGCGGGCGCGCAAGTTGTCTATTGCCTCCTTGACCGTGTAGTAGCCGCCGGCTGCATAAGCAGCAATGTATAGGGTCGTTGACAACCCGTCAGGCGAGTTGCCATAACGATTTAGCAGCCAGCCGGCGACGAGAAAGCAGCCGGCTAACAATGAGAAAATCAATTCTGATTTCTCGCCAAATGGGCCGCCATGGTCATGTCCATGGTCTGAGTCACTGTCGTCCCCGTCTTTGCCATGCGAATGACCGGTATGATCCTCGTCGTGATTGGCCGGCTTTTCTCCCCGAGGCACTGCGGGACGTGAGTCGCGGGCAGTCGTTGAACTTACGGACTCTTCTTGGGCCGATCCATTTTTTTGGGCAAGCAGCGGCGACGTTTCTCCAGGTCGCGAAAACTCCGAAGACTGCTCGGTCAACGCGCCGGAAGTACGTGCGTTCGCCTCTGCTACCAAGTCAGCTTTAGAAATCACGGTACGGTCAAATTCGATCCGAACAGCGCCGGATGGCCCAACGTCGGACACCACGACACCTCGGATATCGCGTAAGTTTTCCGCCATGGATCGCGCTGCGCGTGCATGTAAGGTCTCCCGCGTACGTAGCGTTAAATGACCATACTTGGCCGTTACCTCTGCGCCAGAAGCGTGAACCAATTCGCGTACCCTGGCTAATGTAAGAACCGTGGGATCGTAGTGCAGGCACAACTGTGGCACGCCAACGTCCGGCCTAATCACATGAACGTTAGTTACCCCTGATCTCCCACACAGTCTGTCCTGCAGTCGCCTTATACATTGATCATCTTCACCTTCAACATTCGGAAAAATTAATTGGAGTTCAAGCCGTAACTTTTCGATGTCGTTCATAATATTTTCGCATTCATCTAAGTTGAAAACTGGTCGTCGCCTACACCTGCCAGCAATGCCCCCATTCGCGTACCGTAAATCGCCATAAAATCCCATCTTTACTCTAGCCCGACGTCCATCAAATGTCGGTGCGTCAGCCAACCGGATCTTGTATGACCCCACATCAAATATCTATAAGCCTTGCTGCCCAGACTGAACCATCGCGAGAATTGCCCGCTTTTCCACACTCTTTTCGAGAGCCCATGAAAATATAGAACGCGTTAACCTTGCACCAGACGACTTACTCCTTGAGTTGATTCCAGAAATAGTCCATGACCACGATAAAAGGCTCCGGTGCGAGCGACGAAAAGTTTTGGGAAAGTGCACTGGCTGTGTACGGCAAAAGACTTGAGCTGCTGGCGTCCAATATCGCCAATGCCGATACACCCCACTACAAAGCTCGTGACATTGATTTTCAATCCGCGATGTCCCACGCCATGCAAGCTGAGCCGCTGCCCAGCGGCCTGCGGCCAAGCAAGCTTCCTTCGCACGATCCGTTGCCCGTTCTCTACCGAGTTCCCGCTCAAGCCAGCGCCGATTCGAACACAGTCGACATGGACGTTGAACGAGTTGCATTTGCGGACACGTCCATCCGCTACGAGCTCGCAATTCAAAAGGTTGCCCATGAATATAAGGAAATGAGCGAATTGCTTAAATCCCTCCCTTACTAGTCGATAGCCGCTTTTCTGCAAGCCGGAGCATAGAATAGGCAGCGTAAATAATTGCAATTGCAATCCAGGTTGACCACAATGTGTGTGTCGTAAAGTGGGCCCCGCGCATTTGCTGGACGATACCCATCGCCACTCCAACGCTGAGCAACCCCACGCCGACCGGCCATGCAACGCGAGGCTTTCCCGGAAGCCAGAACATCATTAGTGACGCTAGCCAGAGACCACCCGATGCGTGACCTGCTGGAAAGCATTTCCCTGGTGAGGTACCGGGGGGAATGAGATCGAGGAGCCGGAAGTAGGGCTCGACTCCGCCAAACATCGCGATATCCCAAGGGCAGTGCAGACTACTCATCTGCTTAAGCAGGCTGATGGTTGCCGGAACAAAAATGGAACACAGGACGACCGTCCTTATGCGCCATCCGTTCTCACGCGTCCAGTACTTTTCTGGACGCCAAAAGTCAATCCAAGCGCAAGCAAAAAATGCCACTGCTATCGTCACCACGAAGAGCTTCATGTACGCGTGGAAGAACTGCCTGGTGAACCAGGTATCCCTGAGAGGGAAGTGCGCGCGCGAGGCATCGTAGCTGAGTCTGGCTATATCCAGGTCAACATCGGTGGCTTGGCCGAGCCAGACCAGAAAGACAGCGGACAAGGCCAATGCAACAGGCATGAAGAGTCGGGATTTAGCGCGCACCAGTACACCCCGCGAAAATATCAAGCGCCGGGTCATACACCGTGGTTTGAACGTGGAGCATGCCTAGTATCGAATGAAAAATATTGTCATGCGAAAGCGCAGTGTCTCGACGGGCAGTCAAACACGCGGCATCGAGGCTCACTCTCTCCCTGAAACCGTCGGACATCCAAACGATCAGTGGAACATGTCGCTGCTCGATGGGCGAAATGACAAACGGCGCACCATGCAGAAACATATTTTTTTCGCCAAGCGATTCCCCATGATCCGCAAAATAGACCAACGAACTGTCGATCTCTGCATTCTCCTTCAGGAGCTTGATCGCCTGGTCGATCACGTAGTCGGTATAGAGTACGGTATTGTCGTAAGCCGCGACAATCGACTCGGTAGAGCACTCGCTGAACATCGCGCTCTGGCATACGGGTCCAAAACGCGCAAACTTTGCCGGATAGCGCCGCCAGTACGCAGGACCATGACTGCCTTTCTGATGCAACACCACAACCAAATCGTTTTTTGCAGCTGTGATCCGCTTTTCAAGGCCCACCAGAAGTCGCTCGTCATAGCACTCATCGGTCCCGCAGAATGACAAGCCAAGCCCCGGCACGCTTAGGTCTTCGTACTCCACGCCATCACAAGTCCCTTTGCACCCCGAATTGTTATTTCGCCACAGGAGCGAAAACTGCGCATAGTTCAGAACCGCCATCAACCCTTGTTGGGAGTTCGCCTTCTCATCAGTAAAGTTCTTCCGTCCGAGCGAAGAAAACACGCATGGAACTGAAACGGCAGTAGCGGTACCGCATGACTGGACATTCGTAAAATTGAAGAGATCGCTTCGCTGTCCTAGCATGGGATTGGTCGGGCGAGGATACCCATTCAGCGAAAAATTGGCAGCCCTTGCGGTTTCGCCGAGGATGATCAGCGTGACAGTTTTTCGCGGGCTCTTAGCCCAAGTACTGCTCTTTCGCGCATCGGTACCGAGAGGTGTAACCCGTCCCTTACGCGCCGCTTTCATCTTGCGGACTCCGTTGATTGCTTGGATGTAGTTGGTCGGGGCGAGCAGGTAGCGCAACTCTCTATGCTGACGAAACGTCGGCGCAAGCGTCTTGTAAAACGCAAACACAAATAGCGTAAGTGCCATGCACGACATTGAAATGATGAGGAACTTTCGTGCCAGCCCACCACGCCACGTCCCGAAATCAATTTTCGTTCCCATCACAATTGCAGCTGGCAACACTCCGAGGAAGATCACCGTGATCACAAGGGAATAGCTAAATAGTTCCGAAGCTTCCCGCACGTCGGTTTCAAAGACGTTCTGCATCATGCCCTTGTCGATCGTCGCACCATACTGGTCGGTGAAATAGGAGGCGACGGAGGTAAGCAAGAACAGAGCAACAAGAACTGGCTTTAAAATATATCGAAAGCTAACGACGGTCAGGCACGCGTTAAACAGAATCACGATAATCAGGAAGCTGAAAATGGTCAACGCGGCGCCGGAGAGGGTCCATCCACCGGTCGCAGAAATAAATGTGGTCCAAAATTTTTGGTTATAGAGCAAGCACAGGAACGCCGACGCGGTTAACGTCACATATTCGGATTTGATTTGATATTTAGTGAACATCTTTATCTCAATTTGGTCTTCAATCGTCGCGGAACCGGCCACTATGGATAACGTCTCGAAAAAATGGCTGAGCAGTACCCCGCGACACTAAAGCGCGTGATTTTTATCTACGATTAGTTGGCTATCGTCTTTTAAGACGGAGCGTGATAAATGTTGTAATGCTCAAAATGGCTGCGATGTCGTATAGGGCGAATCCGACCGAGGCGCCAATTGCGCCTGTCGCCCAAATGCTGGACGCCGTCGTATTGCCCCTGATTTCGCTATCCCCTTTCATAATCGTTCCGCTCCCGATGAAACCAATGCCAACTATCAAGCCGTAAAGGACGCTGGACAGTTCGGGTGATTTTTCGCCGAACGCGCCGATTCCGACCAGGATGAAACCGCAACTAGCCATCGCCACAATCGGGAAGGTACGCAGTCCTGCGCCGCCCTGGGTAGCTGCCTCTCGGTCCCATCCAATCGGGAGCGCGAGCAGGTAAGCCAGCGCCATATCGATCAAATGGGATATCACATCGACCCATACCAGTGCCTGAAAACGCAACATTCAGTTCCTCCCTCGTCTTGATTTCCGCTACGGCCCGCGCCTCAGCGATAAGGTTTGCGTCCCTTGGCTTTTCGCCGGGAAGGCGGCTGAACGGTCTTCACGTTTTGTGCCGGCCTTTTCCGTTTTTGTCGGTCCTTCCACGCGAAAAACAGGAACAGGCCAGCGATCGAGCACACCGAACCGAGCAAAATCAGCAAAAAGAGTGAGGCAGGCAGATCATGCCGATCCATCACCGAACCTCACGATCGGACAGGCTAACGACGTCACTGGCGCCGGCGGACGATAGTGACCCTGCGGGTCGCTGCTGTGACGGGGACAAATATGAATGCTCTGCTACCCCTTGATCGCACACGCTGTTTTCCAGCTGAATAGTGGCGTGGAAAATGGAGAATTTTTCACCCAGCAATCGCCGGATTTCGGTAGTCAACAGCGGCCAGCGCTCTGGCGGGAACGTGCTAGCGAGATGTACCGTAAGGCTGGCCTTTCCGCTCGAGATGGACCATATATGCAGCTCATGGACGTTGAAGATGCCATCGACATCCAAGAGAGCTGTCTTGATGTCGTCGACGCCCAACCCTTCTGGTACGCCTTCAAGAAGAACATTGACGCTTTCCTTGAGTAGGGTCCAGGTTCTTGGGAGCACCCACAGCCCAATTCCCACCGCGATGACGGAATCAACCCAGCTCCAGCCTGTCAGCTTGATGATCACGGCTCCGGCAATCACGCCAATCGAACCAAGCATGTCGCTCCAAACTTCAAGGTATGCACCTTTGATGTTTAGACTCTCATCCTTGTCATTATTCAGAAGACGCATGCTGATCAAATTCACTACCAGGCCGAGGGAAGCGACGGCGAGCATGGTCATTGATTCGATCTGTTCTGGATTGCCAAGCCGTTGATACGCCTCGTAGATGATGTACATCGCGACGAGAAAAAGCAGAATCGCGTTGAAGGCCGCCGCCAAGATCTCGAAGCGATAATAGCCAAAGGTCCGCTTCCCATCGGCCGGTCGGCGACCGATGCGAATCGCAACGAGTGATACGGCTAGGGCCGCTGAATCGGTGAACATGTGCGCCGCATCGGAAATAAGCGCGAGACTGTTTGTTAGGATGCCGCCCACCACCTCTGCAATGAGAAAGGCACTGGTAAGTATCAAGGCAATCCACAACGGTCGCTCGCCTTGGCTCTGAACGGAAATTTTAGAATTTGTAGAGGTCACGTTTTCTCCAATTTTGTGGGCTTCAAGTTGCCTTTGCCTCCCCACCTGGGGTTGCAAAGGCTTGAAAAGTTCGGACGCGCTTAAGGTGCAGGAGCTACGCCGGGCTTGAAGTGCTCATCAGAATCGGAATGCCTCGTAAAGTCTTCGACACTCTCGTCCTTGCCATGGGCCCAACGGTAAAGTAGCGGGAGAACGAGAAGGGTCAGAATTGTCGAAGAAATAATGCCGCCGATGACAACTGTCGCAAGGGGGCGCTGAACCTCTGCGCCGGTTCCCGTCGCAATGGCCATTGGAATGAATCCCAACGACGCTACTAGTGCCGTCATCAGGACCGGCCGCAGACGAGTGAGTGCGCCGACATTGATCGCTTCGTCCAGACCCATGCCCTCTTCGCGCAGGGTACGGATAAACGACAGCATGACAAGTCCGTTTAGAACTGCTACCCCCGACAGCGCGATGAAGCCAACGGCGGCCGAGATCGACATCGGAATGTCGCGCAACCATAACGCCAGGATGCCGCCGGTGAGAGCGAATGGAATGCCAGTAAAGACCAGCAGCCCATCCTTTACGTTGTTGAACATCACGAACAGGAGGACGAAGACGAGAAACAGCGCCAAAGGTACGACAATTTGCAGGCGCTGCGTTGCCGACTGCAACTGCTCGAACGTGCCTCCCCAACTTGTCCAGTAACCAGGAGGTATCTTCACTTCCTTGCGGATCGCACTTTCCGCTTCAGGTACAAAACTGCCGATATCGCGTCCCCGAACATTAGCGCTGACGACGATGCGGCGCTTGCCATCTTCGCGACTGATTTGGTTCGGTCCTGGAGCAAATTCAAGCGTGGCCACTTCCCCAAGCGGGATGTAGCTGACAAGTCCCTCACCGTCGGCACCTGCAGCAGGCTTTGGTAGCGCGATCGGAAGCCGGCGAAGTGCCTCCAGGTCCGTACGCAGCTCTTCAGGCAAACGAACGATAATATTGAAGCGCCGGTCACCCTCAAACATGGTCCCAGCTTCACTACCGCCAGTGGCAATTGCGATAGTCTCCTGAACGTCCCCAATATTGAGTCCATAGCGCGAGGTTTTCTCGCGGTCGATGTTAAGCGTGAGCATGGGCAGGCCCGAGGTTTGCTCGACCTTAACCTCTGAGGCGCCAGATACCCGGCCCAGCACTGCGGCCACCTTGGTAGCCGTGTCATTGAGCACGTCCATGTCATCCCCGAAGATTTTCACAGCAACGTCACTACGTACACCCGAAATAAGCTCATTGAAGCGGAGCTGAATCGGTTGAGAAAACTCATAGTTATTGCCAGGGTACTTGTTGGCCGCCTCCTGTACGGCGGCCAGCAATTGATCACGTGTCTTCTTCGGCTTTGGCCACTCACTCTCCGGCTTAAGCATGACGTAGCCATCTGAGATATTAGGTGGCATAGGATCGGACGCAATCTCCGCAGTGCCAGTCCGGGCAAACACACGTTCAATTTCGGGGAACTTCGCTTTCAATCCAGCCTCAAGTTGTTTCTGCATTTCCAAGGATTGACTAAGGCTGGTACCGGGTATGCGCAATGCCTGGATTGCGAAGTCTCCCTCATTCAGACTTGGTACAAATTCGCTACCCATACGAGATGCAAGAGCCCCAGACAGGACGACGAGAACAAGTGCGCTCGTGACAACGACCGCCTTGTTGAGCATAACCTTCTCAAGCAGTGGCTTGTAGGCACGCTTGGCGTAGCCCATCAGGAAATTCTCTTTCTCGCTAACGCGTTCGCCGATAAACAAAGCAACAGCAGCTGGAATGAATGTAAGTGACAGGATCATGGCACCAACGAGGGCTGCCACAACAGTGAACGCCATCGGATGGAACATCTTTCCTTCCACACCCGTCAGGGCGAAGATCGGAATATAGACGATCATGATGATCAGCTGACCAAAGAGCAGCGGACGGCGCGCTTCCTGCGCGGCCGCGAACACCTCGTGAAACCGCTCCGTTCGGGTGAGGACACGACCTTTGTGCTCCTGAGCGTGAGCCAGACGCCGAACGCAATTTTCCACGATCACAACAGCGCCATCGATGATGATGCCAAAATCGAGTGCGCCCAAACTCATCAGATTTGCACTGACTTTGTACGTAACCATGCCCGTAAAGGTAAACAACATTGAGAGTGGAATTACCATCGCGGTGATGAGCGCCGCACGGATGTTGCCGAGAAAGAGGAACAGGATGACAATCACCAGAACCGCGCCTTCAAGCAGATTTTTCTTGACGGTGTTGATAGCTTTGTCTACCAAGACCGTCCTGTCATACACTGTCACAGCCCGCACGCCTGCAGGCAAGTTACGGTTCACCTCCGTCATCTTCAGGTCCACCGCCTGCGAGACAACGCGGCTGTTTTCTCCAATGAGCATGAACACCGTTCCCAACACAACTTCGCGTCCATTATCAGTGGCGGCGCCCGTTCGCAGCTCGCGGCCAATCTCGACATTCGCTACGTCGCGAATACGAATCGGAACACCCTGAACGTTGCTCAGAATGACGTTCTTCATATCCTCGATGGAGCGCACCTGACCGGGGGCGCGGATCAGGAATTGCTCACCACGGCGTTCGATATAGCCGGCACCAACATTATTGTTGTTGCGATCAAGTGCTGTGACGATATCGGCAAGCGTCAGACTGTATGAACTTAGCTTGGTAGGATTTGGCGTGACGTGATATTCCTTGGCGTAGCCCCCGATCGAATTGATCTCGGTTACACCTTTCACATTGCGCAGTTGCGGTTTAATGATCCAGTCTTGTATCTCGCGCAGATCGGTCGGCGTGTAGGCCGTGCCATCCGGCTTCTTCGCGCCCGGCTCACTTTCTACGGTCCATAAATAAATTTCACCCAGGCCTGTGGAGATAGGTCCCATCATTGGCGTCACGCCGGCAGGTAACCGCTCTTTGGCTTCCTGAAGTCGCTGATTGACCAGCTGACGAGCGAAATAGATATCGGTGCCGTCATTGAAAATGACAGTAATTTGCGACAGGCCATAGCGGGAGAGTGAACGTGTCTGTTCAAGCCCAGGCAGTCCGGCCATAACGGTTTCGATGGGAAAGGTGACGCGCTGCTCCATCTCAAGCGGGGAGTACCCAGCTGCTGATGTATTAATCTGAACCTGGACATTGGTAATGTCCGGCACAGCATCAATCGGTAGTTTCTGATAGCTGTAGATACCGATACCCATCATCCCCACGACAGCGAGAAGGACAAGCCATCGGTGTTCGATGGAAAAGCGAATTATTCGTTCAAACATGATCTTTTTCTCCGCTTAGTGGCCATGCTCGGCGCTGCCCTTGCCCTGTTCGGCTTTAAGGACAAAGCTGCCTTGTGCGGCATACTGGGTGCCGGCATTGAGCCCGCTCACAATTTCGGTGTACTTGCCGTCGCTGCGGCCCAGAGTGACCGGCAAGGCAATGAAGCCGCCGGCAATCTTGGCAAACACGGTCGGCTTTTCGGCAACTGCCTGGATGGCGTCAGAGAGGACTGATACCGCGACATCCCGCTTGTCCGAAGTCAATTCCACATTGACGAACAAGCCAGGGCGCCACGCATTCTTGGGGTTTGCTAAGGTCACCGTTGCTTTGGCAGTTCGGGTTTGCTCCCCAAGCAAGGTTCCCACATAGGTGACCGTGCCAGTAGCGCTTTGCGCCAGCGAAGTCGCCTTAACTATGGCCTTCTCCCCGACTCGAACAATACCCAGGTCCTTAGCTGGTACGCTCACGTCTGCCCAGACCGAGGACAGGTCGGAAATTTTGAATACGTTGGCATCTTCTTTTACGGATTCGCCCAGCGCAATGTGCTTCTCAACGATCGCACCGTCAAAGGGTGCCCGCAGTTCGAATCGGTTAAGCGCACCAGATGTACCGGCCGAGGCGCCTACAGCGAGCAGCTTCTGGCGTGCGTTTCTCGTCGCAATTTCCGCTTCCCGCAGAACCTGCTGGGCCTGCAGATAATCCTGTTCCGCCGAGATTTTTTCTTGCCAAAGCTTTTTCTCGCGTCCGTAAGTCACCTGCGCAAGTTCTTGGCGCCGCTGTGCCGAGAGTAACTCGCTACGCAGTTCGGAGACTTCCGAACTTGCGATGATGGCCAGAAGGTCGCCTTTCCTGACCACCTGCCCAATATTTGCCGCAACGCTTTCTACGACACCTGCCATGCGTGGCACCACGTGGGCTGTACGGTCTTCGTTAAAGCGAATTTCGCCAGAAAGCTGGAAAGCGCTGCTGATGGATGCTGGCGCAGCTGTGGCCAGTTGCACGCCGGCAGTTTTAAGCTGCGCGTCACTAATCTCAATTTTGCCCTCTTCACTCTCTAACTCAATCTGCAAAACATCGCTTCCACGGCGTGTGATAACTTTAGACGAAAAAATATGCGGTTCAGCAATCACCTGCGTCGACAACTGACTGTCCTTGTCTACTTTGAAGGTGATCTTTTCCACGCCGCCCAATGGCCGGCTCAGCTCTTCCATCGCCGTGACCGTACCAGGTGGAATCTGCTTTCCCTTTTCGAAAAACCACAATCGATGGCGCGCATCACCGCCTTCTTCGGCGAGCAAAATTTCGACGCCAAAGTCTCCTTTGGCGAACAACTTTCCTCCGTGGGGCCCGGGCTTGTATGCAGGTGCGTGATGTTCTTTATCGCCGTGCTCCTTATCGTCTTCATGCTTCGCGGCGGCTGCTTTGTCATGATGTTCACCATCGTCATGTCCCGCCTTCTCACTGTGCGCTGCTGGCTCCTCACCGCCAGGCGTAGACTCCGACTTCCCCATAGTTAAAATGAGCGCCAACAAGATGGCGCCGACAGCTAGTACGATCGCGATGGCGACTCGTGTCTTTTTCTCGATTACGGGCATTTTCATTTTTGTTCCTGATTGGATACGGTCGGATTGATGAGGCGGCCATGCTGTTCAACATTGCCCACGACGCGTTCGATGTCGGCCGCTGCACGATGAGACTCGGCAAGCGCGCGGATGTACTGGGATTTAGCTTGGTTCAGAGTGCGCTGCGCATCCAGGACGTCGAGGAAATTGAACTTGCCCAGTTCAAATCCCTTGGTTGCAGCCTCGTAGGCGCTCTGGGCCCCGGGCAAAATCTCGTTGCGAAGAACGACCAACTCGCCTCTGGCTGATTCCAGCCGCAGCGATGCTTGCGTCAGCTCGACAGAGAGAGTCGTTTCAGTGACAACCAGTTCGTCTTTGGCCTTATCGGTCCTGCGCAAGGCACTCAGGACATTGCCTTGGTTACGGTCGAACAAGGGGAAAGGAATCGACAGACCGACAATTGTCTGTCGGATCCCAACTTGTTCATCACGTTTGCTACCGATACTAAGTGTGAGATTTGGGATGCGGCGGCTTCGTTCGACATCGGACAGGGCCCTTTGTCGATCAATTTCGAGCCTTGCTCTGGCAAGCTGAGGGGAACCTGGTAGGTGTGCGAGGAGCTCATCTGTCGTAGGGTGCGTACCAATTGAAGCCGGGGGAGCTTCGACAGTTAGCGCGCCGCCTAGTTTGTTACCCCACGTAGCACCAAGGCGCTGGCGGGCCAGCGCGAGCTCGTTAGCAGCCTGGCTCAACTCGATTTTTGTACTGGCCTCGGCCACACGGGCACGCGTTTCTTCTACAGGTGAGATCTTGCCGGCGGTAACGCGGCGTGATGCCGCGCCCGTCACGCGCTGCGAAAGCTCTTGCGACGCCTGCGCGAGAGTGAGACGTTCTTGCGCCGCCAATACGTCAAAGAATGCAGTTACCACGTCAGCACGCAAATTGGCCCTGTAGGTGGCAACATCTGCGGCCGCGATATCTAGCTCGCGTTCCGCCGATGCTATCCGCGCTCCACGTTTTCCGCCCAATTCAATTTCCTGATTGAGCTGGACTGTGGTCGTGCGGCGATCTTTTTGCTGGCCCTCCCGCAGATAGGAGATCTCCGGATTTGGCGTCTTCCCGGCTTGAATGCGCTGACCGCTCGCAATGTCGATATCCCGACGGGCGACACGCAGGCCAGGGTTATATTGAAATGCCCGCTCGATGGCGGCGGCAAGCGTTAAGACTGGCGCAGGAGCCGGCCTTCCGACTAAGGAAGTTGGGTCAGAGGAGGCAACTGGCGCAGGTTGCGCAAGAAGTGAAAATGGCTGAAGGAATAGCACCGCCAGCCCAAGCGGGACAAATTGAAATCGCATAGATTCTCCGGAAAATGAAAATGGAAGAATCCGGCAACGTCTACAGCTACCTAAGCATAAAAGGAAGAGGTGGGAATCGTCGCCGGACTAGACGGCAACGATCCATTGGGGGCGTTCGGGCGCACCAAGGTAGGGCGCTGGTTGCACAGTCAGGCTCGGGAGAAGCTCATGACTAACGATGGCAACGATGAGAGGTGTCGTTTTGAAAGGGAACACGCTTGCGGACGAATGGGCGCACGTTGCGCAGTCCGGGTCACCGCCAAATGTATTGGGAGAAGGCGAGCCATCGTCGCCATTCTCATCATCACTGCTCGAACTCTGATGTTGATGCAAGTGATGGCCAAAATGCTGGCTTGCCTTCCCTGTCTCATGCGCACAGTACGCACTAGCCACACCCCAGGTAAGCTGGAGTGTTAGTGCAACAATTAGCAATCGAAGGAAGCGCTTGACCATGGACCGATTATAGCCTGTTTTATAAAGCGCGCATGCATTCCCATCAAGTTGGCGAATTAACACTGTCGGGAATTACTGAAATTTTGCGTGCCATTCACCTGCAGCGAAAGCGCGAAGTTCGTAGAATGTCTTTGAAAACTCATAGTCGGCTGTATGAGTATTTGTATGTAAGGGCGAAAAGAATAGCCCTCCGCCGTACGCGTGATCCGTCGATTGCAGCAACGAGATCAAATTTCAAACTTTGACTGGTCAATGGCATGCTGGCTATCGAAACCGCTGCGCTGTTCTACCGTTCTACCGGGTGACGGAAGAGTTGCTGGTCGAGACGCACGAGTAGCCAGAGACGCTAGTCCAGACGGCCATGTTTTTCCTCGGGTTTATCGTCCTATTCACACTCTACGTGCTGGTCTAACACGCCGGGGTGATAGTCAACAGGAGTGGCTCTCATCCACTGCGGCATAGTTTTGTGGGCAGATCGACCGTTCAACCAACTCGATCAAGATATGGATAATCTTGATATGCATTTCCTGAACTCGGTCTGCGAAGCGGCCTGCTGGCGCATTGATGCAAACTTCACTTAGCGCCGCCAGGTCGGTGCCCGGCCGTCCAGTCAGCCCGATGACATGCATGCCTATTTCGTTTGCTACCCGCGCGGCGTTGAGGATAGACGGACTTTTGCCACTGGTACTGATCGCGAGCAGTACGTCGCCTGGCCGGCCGTGCGCCTGAATATAGCGCGCGAAAATCTGGTCATAGCCGTAATCGTTCGCTACGCAAGAAATGTAGCTCGGGTCACTGACAGCTTCCGCCGCCATGCCCGGACGGTCGAGCCGGAATCGTCCTGTGAACTCTTCAGCGAAATGCATTGCATCGCACATTGAACCCCCGTTGCCGCAAGAGTAGGCCCGACCCGAGTTTTCGAACGAGGTGATGAGCAATTGCGCGGCCTGGGCGACCGATTGCAGGGATTGTGGATCATTGAGAAAAGCATCCAACGTCACTTTTGCTTCGGTCAAGCTGGCTTTGATGTGCTCAATCATTGCGAACGTTTCTCCGGGAAACACTTCATAGAAGGTAGTGCACTTGGTTGGCCCGACAGCTCTAATTTCGGCAGGCGCAGGCCATGAGAAATCAGCTACATGCGTTCGACATCACCGCTATCGCTAGCTGGCATGGATTCCAAAGATTCACGAGGCGCCGACGATCCTGTTTCGACATTGCCGCCCTGGCCGACATCGGCAGTGGATTCCACGTCATGCCCGCCCGCGCTATCGGCCGCCTCGACGGATTTGTGTTTCGCTGTTAGTCCAGCATTCTCCGCATCGGCCTTGGTCCTGCTCGGCACGCTTGCTGGACTATCGCCGCTCGCCGTCGCAGCTTTCACGGCAGACGTGACCGGCTTTTTGAGGTGGTGTGTGCCGGACATCAGATATCTGACTCTTTGGCGTGCTTGTCGCACTCCATGGCACACTTTTCGCAAGCTTGCTGGCAGAGGGCGCAATGCGCATGCTCCTTGGCATGCATTGCACATGCTGCCGCGCAGGTACGACAAATGTGGGCGCACAGGCGGCAGAAATCGCCGTGATGCTCCGAGCCTCGCGCCAGCGCATTCATCGTGGCCGTGCAAATGTCGGCACAGTCAAGGTTGACTAACGCGCAGTGGCCATTGCCCTCACGGATGTCGGCAGCAGCGCAAGCCTGGCTGGCGTGAATCGCTTCTTCGCATGCCTCGATACATGCATGCAGATTTTTTTGCTCTGTCGTATTCATAAATTTCTCCTTCGGATGAGATGAGATGTGGTGGCAGACAATGCCGCAGATCGATAGTAGCCCAAGCGCAAGATCAGGTACGCCCGCTACGCGTGGGCGACCGTCCAGACGCCTTCCACTTTCGCGCTGGTTCCGACCGTAGGCGATTGCCTCCCTCCGCCCGACTTCACGGGTACGCATCTCCAAACGTGCATCAAATGTCTTGCAACGCCGACCGTTTTTGGTATGATTACAGTGTAATCAACGGTGCGCAAAAAACTGCGTCGAGCAGAGCAAGACGAGGAGCCAGGAATGACAGAAGGAGTGCGCGCTAGCCAGCTCGCCAAGGCGCAATGTGCATTCCGGGATCGGATGCGTGAAAACGGCTATCAGCGTCTGCAGGAATGGATTCCGGAGGACGTGTTCAGACAGCTCGGGCATCTGTGCAAAGAATCGGGGCTGAGCCGCAGAGAAGCGATCGAAAGCTTGGTCGCGGCGGCTAATGAGGGCAAGATCAACCTACGAGGTGGAAAGATATGACAACCGGCAGCAAGATCGAATGGACTGAGATGACGTGGAATCCCACCGTCGGATGTACCAAGGTATCGCCAGGGTGTAAGAACTGTTACGCAGAACGCATGGCGGAACGCCTGCAGGCGATGGGCGCGGCCGGATACGATAACGGGTTTGAGCTAACCATGATTGCGACCCGGCTCGATGACCCACTCAAGCGCCGCAAACCAACTGTGTACTTCGTCAATTCGATGTCCGACCTGTTCCACGAAGGCGTGCCGTTTTCATTTATTGATCAGGTCTTCGAAACCATCAACAAGGCAAATTGGCACACGTTCCAGATCCTGACCAAACGTGCCGATCGCATGGCCGAGTATTTCAAGGGCAAGAGCGCGCCGCGCAACGCGTGGCTCGGCGTGTCGGTTGAGGATCGCAAGTATGGGCTTCCACGGATTGACTATTTGCGCACGATCGATGCCGTCGTGAGATTTTTGTCGGTAGAGCCGCTGCTGGAGGATCTGGTCAAAATCAACCTGAAGGACATCCATTGGGTCATCGTTGGAGGAGAATCGGGCCCAAAAGCGCGGCCAATGCGTCAGGAATGGGTTGAAATAATTCAGTACCAATGCGAAGAGCAAGGCGCTGCTTTCTTCTTCAAACAATGGGGCGGCTGGGGCGCAGACGGCAAGAAGCGGGCTAAGAAATATAATGGCCGCACTATCAACGGACGCACCTATGACGAAATGCCGGCGCCGCTTTAATACATGGGAAATCGATGCAAAGCCAATACACGTGGAAAAATGGTGCGGAGTCGATTCAACAACATAGTATTGCCAAGCATAGGATTCTTGAATCCTACCTGGCGGCGTATTTCCAGACACTGGTCGGTGGCCAGCCACGTGACGAATTCAAGCTGACGCTGGTTGATGGGTTTGCCGGCGGCGGGCTCTACTTTCACGAAGACACGCGACAGCCTGTGCTGGGATCGCCCTTCATTTTCCTGAACGCCGAACGGGAAGCCGAATTCCTCATCAACAAGGGCCGCACTAAGCCGGTCAGACTCGACATCAGCCACTTTTTTGTTGAGGCAAAACGCGATGCCTATCTGCACCTGGATCACATGCTGCGCCAAGAAGGGTATGGCGACCGGCTCGGAAAATCTATCCAGATGCGCCACGCCAAGTTCGAAGACGAGGCGGCCAGCATCATCGAATTCATCAAAAAGAAGAGCCCACGTAACGGCCGCTCAATTTTCGCGCTCGACCAGTTTGGCTACAATGCCGTCCCAACATCGCTGATTAAGAAAATCTTGCACACGCTGCCGGGTGCCGAGATTATTCTCACCTTCGCCGTGGATTCGCTCCTCAATTACGCCAACGAGAAAATCTTCGCCAACGGCCTCAAGCGTATCGAAGTCCCGGACATCCTTAAAGGACGCTCGATCAGAGAGATCAAAGATTCCGACCGCGACTGGCGTTTGCTAATTCAGTCAACACTTTACCCGGCGCTGGTGGCACAGTGCGGGGCCAAACACTACACTCCCTTCTTCGTGCGAAATACGAGCGGCCATGGCGATTACTGGCTCATTCACCTCTCGCAGCATCACCGGGCACGCGACGTCATGACCGACGTGCACTGGAAGAACCAGAACTACTTCATCCACTACGGCGGCGCCGGCCTGAACATGTTCAACATGCTCGGCTACGATCCCACCTTTGACACGAAGCATCGCGGCCAGTCCGAGCTTGGCTTTGAGTTCGATCCCCTTGCCCGTAAAGCGAGTATTGCTGCACTGATGGATCAGATCCCGAACATCATTTACGCCCACGAGGAGGGCTTGAGCTATGGTGTCCTCTATGCTACGACATGCAATGATTCTCCGGCTTCCGGGGAGATCTACCAAGACGCCCTGGAGCAGCTGATCGTCGAAAACGTCATTGAGGTTATCGGCGACACTGGGGGGAGAAAAAAAGCGGCGCGTCAGATCAAGACATCCGACCAGATCGTCGCCCCGGCCCAGCGCCGGCTATTCTGACGATTACGCCTTGACGCGGTTAGAAGAAGTCGCCCTGAGCGGGCACCGCCGCCGCGCCGTCGGGCTTTCCAATTCGCTGGTTTTTCAGCATATCGAAAAGGTGGTCAGCCGCCTTCTTCGAAAGCTTGACAGCTGGCTCAGCGGGATTCGACACTGCGAAGAACAGCGCGAACATCGGTGGGCCACCGCGTTCCGGGAGCATGATGGGCGCACTGACCCATCCCTTGAAGATCTCACATAGCCTGGTATGGACGAACGATGTAATTTCGGCCGGGCCTGCCGTGCGGCGCGCGCTGCTTTGGCCGTCGTTGATCAGGCTTACCTGTGGAGACTCCGTGTAAAAAGCGGTTCTCCATGCGGTTGTTCCCAACACGCTGTCGAGCGCGGCCGCCTTGCCTTCATCGACCTTGTTGAAATCAATCGCAGCCTGGCGATACACGGCACTCAGCGGAAACAGGTACCACACGTCCAACGCCTTGGTCGCGGCCACTTTTTGCAGCGTCTCCCACCGTACAGTCATGCCGTAGGGGTCTAAAAAGAGAACGCCCCTGGTCGAGCGCCAAGGCGTTTTCTCCATGATGTCGATGAGCGCCGTATTGGCGTCCTGGCGGTAAATCGAAACGCGCTTAATGTCGTCCGGGCCGGCCGCCATACTACGAAGCTCGGCAACATGTTTGGGATTGAAGTCGATTAGATGAAGGCGGTCAAAAGCCGGGAGCGCGTCGAGCGCGATCTTTGCCGAGCCAGCGATGGTGGATCGTAACCCGTCGCCCAGATTGATATCGCATTCGCCAGTGCCGGCGAATGCGTCGATGTAGATGCGCTTGAACGGTTGCTCGGGGTTCGGCCGGCGTTGCAGCGCTGTGTTAAAGAACTCCAAGTAACGCTCCAGCAGTTCAAGCTTGAGCATCGTCCATGGGCCACCAAAGGAATGCACTGTCATCTCCGTCTCACTGTCTCGGTCGGGCTCTGATGATATCGCACTTGTGCTACGCAATTCTGGTATTGCGTAGGGTTCATGCCAGCCGCATAAAACTCAATGCAGGAAGCCTTTATCGCCAGACAATTGCGGGAAAACGATCATCCGCAAATGAGTCCGATGTCGGACACGTAAGGTAGTGGTTCACGGCGGAGCGGTAGGCCCGGCGCGTACGGTCAGCCGTGGCGGCGGCCAGAACGCGCGGTGCTGGGACACGAACGCGGCGTCCACGGTGGTAACGGCAGTATGGAGCGCCGGTACCGGGTGCGCATCGTCGTGGAGGTCGGGCTTTGAGTGGCGTCTTAAATTGGCGGTTCCTTGTTGCAATCTTGCTGAGGCACAGTACACTGCATACCCAGAACTTCCGCTATCGGACGAAAGCAATTCGTTCCCTCGAACCCGTAGATGCATCGCCGATGACACTCTGCCTAACGGCTGCTTTACCCTCTGCTTGAAAGATACTGATGCCTAAAAATCTCCCGACTCCTGCTCAACTTTGGGAAGGAGATGTCACGTTTTTTCCATCGATACCGATCTCATTCAAGGTGCAGGATACGACTTCGAAAGTGGAGCATTAAACCAGATACCAAAGCAATTGCCAGCGACAATGCATTTGCAGTTAGCTGAAGTGGTTGTAAATGAAATCGTTCGGCACCTAATGGAACCCGTCAACGAAAGTATCAATGCGTTGAAGAGTGCGTCTGCTAAGCTTAAGAGAATCGCCGACCTCGACCTGAAAGAGACTGACGATGCTTTCGCCGCGCTCAACGCTGCGGAAGCCGCTGAGCAAAGATTTCGTCACGGTATCAACGAATACGCCGAGCGTTGCCTTGGCAGCGTGCTACCTTTAAAGGCCGGAGACTTGGCTCGACGGATGTTCGATGCCTATTTCAGTACCTCCCCTCCTTTGGGGGTGTACTGGATTCTGTGTAAACGGGTTTTCGTTTAAGTCTGCGGCACCCGGTCTTCAAACTGGATGGCGAAGCGGTTCAGAGCAGCTTTCCAGTCCCGTATCGGCATCGTCCACTTCT
>Ga0187843_10000172_pt1 | contig 52017 bp, 49 predicted proteins | sample SpaLakP09_SKY_43_FD_134516 | JGI IMG/M metagenome (GOLD analysis project Ga0187843, IMG submission 134516) | Oligotrophic lake water microbial communities from Sparkling Lake, Wisconsin, USA - SP09_SKY_43 | ecosystem: Environmental > Aquatic > Freshwater > Lake | place: USA: Sparkling Lake... | reverse complement strand
GCTGCCGGCCGGCAGCACCGCGGTGACGCGCCCGCGCAGCACGTACACGTCGGACGGCGCGCCCAGCACCGCCTTGTCGCTGTCGAACACACGCGCATTGCGGATCACGGTCAGGCCGTTCAGTTTTTTCTGCAGGCGCCCGGCCAGGTCGGTCAGCAGTTTCGCTTCGGCGATCTTCTGGCGCTCGCCCAGGTGCTTGCCCACGCTGTCCCAGCCGGCTTCGGCAATGGTCATATAGCCTGGAATGATCAGGGCGAACAGGCGCGGCTTCTCGTCCGTGGTGGCCCAGTAGAACTGGGGCGACAGGCCCAGGCCGGTCTGCGCGATCAGTTGCACGGCCACCGTCTTGCCGCCCACGCTGACCCGGGTTTCGTCGAGCTTGCGCTGGGACAGCGAACCGGAAGGCAGCAGGGGCAGCGCGCCGCCGGGACGGGCGGCCAGGGCCGTGATCGCCACCGAGGCCACTTCCAGCGAGGAATTGAGCGGCACATACATGGCGCCGGCGGCATTGTCGCGCCCGCCCTGCTCCGTGGTCGAACGCCAGCTGGCCTTGCCATCCTTGCTTTCGAACTTGTCCTCGACCACGGCGCCAAAGGTGGAATTGCCCTTGACCGTGTATTCGCTCATGGTGCCGTCCGGCGCCACGCGGAACTGCTCGACCAGGTCGGGACCGCGCCCATTGTTCTTGTAGCCGAACTTGACCCGGGTCAGGCCGTCGTCATCGCGTTCGACGATCTGTTCGCCGATGCGCTTGCCGCTTTCCATGGTGATGTCGTATCGGACCGTCGTGGTGGCGGCAGCGGCTGGCAAGCCCAGCGTGGCGGCCACGGCGAGGACGAGAAGTTTTTTCATGAAGGGGAATGCTCCTGGGTTGAACAAACGGGACAGTCGGGATTGCGGTGCAAGGTCATGCTGGTCCATTCCATGGCGCGGCCGTCGAGCAGCAGCAGGCGCCCGGCCAGCGACTTGCCGACCCCCATCACCAGCTTGAGCGCTTCGGCCGCCTGCATGGCGCCGATCACGCCGACCAGGGGCGCGAACACGCCCATGGTGCTGCAGGCGGCATCCTGGAAGGCGCCGTCGTCGGGAAACAGGCAGGCATAGCAGGGCGAGGCGGCATCGCGCGGATCGAACACGCTGAGCTGGCCGTCGAAGCGGATCACCGCGCCCGACACCAGCGGCACCTTGTGCGCGACGCAGGCGCGGTTGACGGCATGGCGGGTGGCGAAATTGTCGCTGCAGTCGAGCACGACCGTCGCTTGCGCCACCAGCTGCGCCAGGCGCGCGCCGCTGGCGCGCTCGCGCAGGGCAAGGACCTCGATCTCGGGATTGATTTGCAGCAGGGCGGCGCGGCCGGAATCGACCTTGGGCAAGCCCACGCGCGCCGTGCTGTGCATGATCTGGCGCTGCAGATTGGTGAGGTCGACCACGTCGTCGTCGACCAGCACGATGCGGCCCATGCCGGCCGACGCCAAATACATGGCGGCGGGCGAGCCGAGGCCACCGGCGCCGATGACGAGGGCGCTGGCCTGCAAGAGCGCCTGCTGGCCTTCGATGCCGATCTCGTCGAGCAGGATGTGGCGCGAATAGCGCAGCAGCTGCTGGTCGTTCATGCGCGAACCGAGAATGCCGGCATTATTTCTTGATACCGCTTTTCAATTCGGGCAGCTTGATGTCGGGCCTGGGCAGCGCGGACGCGCCTTCCCGGGCCGCTTTCGGCTCCACGCTCGACAGTTTGACCGGCTGGCCCTTGAAATGGTTCAGCGCCTGGGCCAGCTGGAAATCGTCCTTGCTGCCGAATTCCAGCGGCTGGCGGTTTTTGGCGAAGGCGCGCGCGCGCTGTTCTTCCTCGACCAGGTCGCGCCGTGCCCGCGCATCCTTGTCGGCCGCGTCGCCTCTGCCGTCGGACAAATGCTTTTCCAGGTCGGCTTCGCGCACGCGCAAGCTGTTGTAGCCGTCGCCGTCGGCGTTTTCGTCGACCATCAGGTCGGGCACGATGCCCTTGGCCTGGATCGAGCGCCCTTCCGGCGTGTAGTAGCGCGCCGTGGTCAGCTTGACGGCCGTGTCTTCGGACAGCTGGCGCAGGGTTTGCACCGAACCCTTGCCGAAGGTTTGCGTGCCCATGATGATGGCGCGCTTGTAATCCTGCAGCGCGCCGGCCACGATCTCGGAAGCCGATGCCGAGCCGCCATTGACCAGCACCACCACCGGCACCGATTTCAGCGCGGCCGGCAGTTTGGCCAGGGGATCGCCGCCGCGCCGTCCGGCGTAGTCGTCGCGCCGCGCGTAGTAGGCGGTATTCGAGTCGCGCAGCTGGCCCAGGGTGGAAACGACTTCGCGCCCCTCGGGCAGGAAAACGGCCGAAACCCCGATCGCGCCGGGCAGCAGGCCGCCCGGATCGTTGCGCAAGTCCAGCACCAGGCCTTTGAGTTTCGGATCCTGGGCATACAGCTCGGTGAGCTGCCTGGCCATTTCCTCGAGGGTGAGTTCCTGGAACTGGCTGATGCGCAGCCAGGCATAGCCGGGTTCGACGATTTTGGACTTGACGCTCTTGACCTTGATTTCGGCGCGTTCGAGCGGCACCACCCAGGGCTTGTCGTCGCCCTTGCGGGCGATGGTCAGCACCACCCTGGTTTTCGGTTCCCCGCGCATTTTCTTGATGGCCTCTTCCAGCGACAAGCCCTTGATCGGCGTGCTGTCGATGCGGGTGATCAAATCGCCCGCCTTGATGCCGGCGCGGAACGCGGGCGAATCCTCGATCGGGGTGACGATCTTGACGTAGCCATCTTCCATGGCCACCTCGATGCCCAGGCCCACGAAGCGGCCCTGCATGCTTTCCTTCATTTCCTTGTAGGCTTTTTTGTCGAGGTAGTCCGAATGCGGGTCGAGCGAGGCGACCATGCCGCTGATCGCTTGCGAGAGCAGCTTCTTGTCTTCGACCGGCTCGACATAGTCGGACTTGATGAGGCCGTACACATCGGAGAGCTGGCGCAATTCATCGAGCGGCAGCGGCGCGCCGCTTTTTTGCGCGACGGCGGAAAACTGCAGCGACAGCGCGAAACCGGCCGCCATGCCCATGCCGATCAGGCCAATATTCTTAGCTTTCATGACCTTGCCCACCCACGCGATTAGAAATTCATCCAGGACGCCGGATTGAAGGCCGCGCCCCTATGCCTGAGTTCAAAGTATAGCCCCGATTCCTCGCCGCCGCCGGTGTTTCCGGCGCTGGCGATCGCATCGCCGCCCTTGACCGCGTCGCCCACCCGCTTGAGCAGCGCCTGGTTGTTCCCGTAGATCGACAGGTACTCGCTGCCATGGTCGACGATGATCAGGTTGCCGAAGCCGCGCATCCAGGCCGCGAACACCACCCGCCCGCCCGCCACGGCCTTGACGTCGCTGCCTTCGGCAGCCTTGATGAACACGCCTTTCCAGCTGGGGCCGCCATCGCGCTTGGCGCCGAACTTGGCCGCCAGCTTGCCGCCGGCAACAGGCGGGCGCAGCTTGCCTTTCAGGCTGGCGAAGGCGCCGTCGGGCGCGGCCGGGGCCAGCGCGATGTCCGATGCCCTTGCCTGTTCCGGATCGGGCTTGTCGGGGGGCGCCTGCACCAGCACGGGCGGCTCGACGTCGTCGATCGGATCGGGCTTGAACGGTTCGGGCGGCTTGGTGCCCGGCTTGACCGGCTTGGCGGGTTTGGCAGGCTTGGATGCTTCGCGCGCCAGCCGCAGTTTTTCTTCCAGGCGCGCCTTGGCCAGCGCCTCGGCCTCGGCTTTCGCCTTGGCGCGCGCGGCCGCCACCGCTTCCAGGCGGCGCTTCTCGGCGGCCGCCGCTTCGGCCTGTTCCTTGATCAGCCTGGACAGCTTGTCGACCAGGCCGGCCATGCGCTGTTCATCGCGCTCGAGCGTGCCGATTTCCTTGCGCTGGGCCACCAGGCGCTTGGACAGCGTGCCCAGCAAGGCGGCGCGGCGCGCCTTTTCCTTTTCCAGCACGGCTTTCTGGTCGCGTTCTTCCTGGGCGATCTCGTCGAGCTCGTCCTTGGCGTTCTGTTCCTTCTGGCGGTTGATGTCGACCATGGCCAGATTCTTGCGCAGCGACGCCAGCAGGCGGGCCTGGGCTTGCGACACATAGGCCATCAGCTGCAGGTCGCGGTTGATGCGGTTCGGATTGTCGCCCGACAGCAGCAGCTTGATGCGGTCTTCATTGCCGGCCACGTACTGCTCGCGCAGCAGGGTCGCCAGCTGTTTTTTCTGGGCTTCGACGGTGGCGGCCAGGCGTTCCTGTTCGGCCGTCAGCGCACCGAGCTTGTCATTGGTGGCCACCTGTTCCTCGACCAGTTCGCGCAGGCTGCGGTTGGCGTTGGAAATGGCTTCCTCGGATTCGGCCAGGGTGTCGGCCGCGTCTTCCTTCGCGTCCTCGGTCTTCGATACCTCGCCCTTGAGCTTGGCGAGCTTGGCCGCCAGTTCGGCGCGGGTCTGCTCGGCCACGGCTTTCTGCTTGCTGCGGTCGGTGGTCTTGGGAGCGGCGCCGGCGCCGCCCACGGCGAAGGCCAGGACCATGCACAGCAAGGTCCTGCCGGTGAGCTGTCGAATCTGCAAAACTTACTTGGCCTTACCTTGCGCCGCCACGGCGGCAACGGCGGCCGCGATGGCGTCCTGGTCGCCCAGGTAGTAATGGCGGATCGGCTTGAGGTCGGCGTCGAGCTCGTAGACCAGCGGCTGGCCGTTCGGAATGTTCAGGCCGACGATGTCGGCGTCGCTGATCCCGTCGAGCATCTTGATGACGGCGCGCAGGCTGTTGCCGTGGGCCGAGATCAGGATTTTCTTGCCCGCCTTGATGGCCGGGACGATTTCCTCTTCCCACATCGGCATCACGCGTTCGACGGTATCCTTCAGGCATTCGGTCAGGGGAATGCTGTCTTTGGCCACGCCCGCGTAGCGCGGATCGTTGAAGGAAGTGCGCTCGTCGCCTTCGGCCAGCGGCGGCGGCGGGGTGTCGTAGCTGCGGCGCCATACCAGCACCTGGGCGTCGCCGTACTTGGCCGCGGTTTCGCCCTTGTCCAGGCCCTGCAGGGCGCCGTAGTGGCGCTCGTTCCAGCGCCAGTCGTTCTTGATCGGCAGCCACATCATGTCCATCTCGTCCAGCGCCAGCCACAGGGTACGCACGGCGCGCTTGAGCACCGAGGTATAGGCCACGTCGAAGGTATAACCTTCCGCCTTGAGCACCTGGCCGGCGCTTTTCGCCTCGCGCACGCCTTTTTCGGTCAGGTCGACGTCGGTCCAGCCGGTGAAACGGTTTTCGAGGTTCCAGGTGGACTCGCCGTGGCGCATGAAGACAATTTTGTACATAGGCTTTTCAGGAAGTTAGAGGTGTTTGAAGTCGGATCCAGCTTCTATTTTATAATGCGCGCATTGCATTGTCTTAAACCATTCAATTATTGGAACCCCGTGAAATTCATTCTTGACAACATTTACCTGGTCGCCGTCGTGCTGCTGTCCGGCGGCGCCCTGCTGGTGCCGGCCCTGATCCCGCGTGGCAACCGCGCCTCGACCCTGCAAGTGACCCAGCTGATGAACCGCGGCAAGACCGTGGTCATCGACGTGCGCGACGCCGCGGAATTTGCCAACGGGCATTTGCGCGACGCGAAAAACATTCCGCTGGCAGACTTGGGCAAACGCATCGGCGAGCTCGACAAGTCGAAAGGCAAGAGCATCGTGCTCGTGTGCCAGACCGGCGCCCGCGCCGACAAGGCCGTCAAGCAATTGACCGCCGCCGGTTTCGACGAGGTCGTCGTACTCGACGGTGGCCTGGCCGCCTGGCAAGCCGCCAGCCTGCCGACGGTCAAGTAACGCTGCACAGCTTCAGAAAGGATTTGCCATGACAGCCCATGTCCTCATGTACCACACGGCCATGTGCCCTTACTGCGTGCGCGCCGAGCGCTTGCTGGAAGCGAAAGGCATCAAGGATATCGAGAAAATCCGCGTCGACCTCGACCCGGACCAGAAAATGATCATGATGCAGCGCACGGGCCGGCGCACCGTCCCCCAGATCTACGTGGGCGATACCCACGTGGGCGGATTCGACGATTTGTATGCGCTGGAACAGGCCGGACGGCTTGATCCCTTGTTAAATGGTGTTTGATCCGCATATAGCGGCAAGCACTCGGAAGCGGCGGTCGATTGTGCAAAACTGTTGTCATTAACTTGGTTTTGATACAATTGCCGTCGCGTTTGAATTCAAGCACATATGGAACGGCGCTTAGCCGTTCTTTTTATTTCCCAACGAAAGCGTTCCATGTCTGACGAAAACCTGCAACCCGTATTCCAAATCCAACGCGTCTACCTGAAGGACATGTCGCTGGAACAACCGACCTCCCCAGGCGTCTTCCTCGAGCAAGAAGCCCCGTCGATCGAAGTGTCGCTGGACGTGGGCGCCGAAGCCATCGCCGACGGCATCTACGAGTCGACCGTCACCATCACCGTGACCGCCAAGGTCAAGGACAAGGTCGCTTTCCTGGTTGAAGGCAAGCAAGCCGGTATCTTTGAAGCGCGCAACATTCCTGCGGACCAGATGGATCCCCTGCTGGGAATCGGTTGCCCGAACATCGTCTACCCTTACCTGCGCGGCAATATCGCCGACATCATCACCCGCGCCGGCTTCCCGCCTGTGCACCTGGCTGAAATCAATTTCGAAGTGTTCTACCAGCAGCGTCGCCAGGCGCTGGCTGAAGCAGCTGCCGCTGCACCAGCTGACACCGCAGCACACTAAGCAACACCGGGGCGGACCGCACGGTCCGCCCTCCTCACTCTCGGCGAAGGCCACTTCATGACGATCCCACGATTCCTGGCAACTGCCGCGCTTTTGCTCGCCTCGGGCGCGGCCGCTGCATTCGATTTCAAGACGGTCGGCGCCGCGCCGGTCATTCTGTACGACGCGCCATCGCTCAAGGGCGGCAAGCTGTTCGTGGCGCCGCGCGGCATGCCGGTCGAGGTGGTGCTCACCTACGGCGAATGGGTCAAGGTGCGCGATGCCAGCGGCGACCTGGCCTGGACCGAAGCGCGCGGGCTGAGCACCAGGCGCAATGTGGTGGTCCGCAACGCGGGCGCCAGGCTGCGCAGCGCGGCCGACGATGCCGCGGCCCCCGTCATGACGGCCGAAAAAGGCGTGCTGCTCGAACTGGTCGACCCGCAAGCGACAAGCTGGGTCAAGGTGCGCCACAAGGATGGCATAATCGGTTTCGTGAAAGCAATCGACGTCTGGGGCATCTGACCCCGCCATCCTGGGGGTTCCATGCAAGCGACTGACAATTTACCGTACAAGATCACCGTCCTGGGCGCCGGCGCCTGGGGCACGGCCATGGCGCTGGCCCTGGCCGCCCGCAACGACGTCCTGATCTGGGGCCGCGACGGCGCCGCCATGGCCGCCATGGATGCGGCGCGCGAAAACACCCACTACCTTCCCGGCTTTCCCCTGCCCGCGGCACTGCGCGTGACGGGCGACTTCGACGCGGCCATCGCCCATGTCCGGGAAGGCGAGCAGTCCCTGCTGATCGCGGCCTGCACCGTGGCCGGCCTGCGCCCCCTGCTGGAAAAGCTCAAGGGCCGCGCGATCCCCAACCTGGTCTGGCTGTGCAAGGGCTTTGAAGGCGGCACCGGCCTACTGCCGCACCAGGTGGTGCTTGACGTGCTGGGCGAGGGCGTGCCCGGCGGCGCCCTGTCGGGACCGTCGTTCGCCCAGGAAGTGGCGCAAGGCTTGCCCTGCGCCCTGACCGTGGCGTCGCGCTCGGACGCCTTGTGCGACCGCGTGGTCGGCGCCGTGCATGGCGGCAGCATGCGGGTGTACGCCTCGGACGACCTGGTCGGCGTGGAAGTGGGCGGCGCGGTCAAGAACGTGCTGGCCATTGCCACCGGCGTGGCCGACGGCCTGGGCCTGGGCTTGAATGCGCGGGCCGCGCTGATCACGCGCGGACTGGCCGAAATCACGCGCCTGGGCCTGGCGCTGGGCGGCACGATGAGCACCTTCATGGGCCTGGCCGGCATGGGCGATTTGATCCTGACCTGTACCGGCGATTTGTCGCGCAACCGGCGCGTGGGACTGGGCCTGGCGCAGGGCAAGGCGCTGGCCACCATCGTCAATGAACTGGGCCATGTGGCCGAAGGCGTGCCCTGCGCCAGGGCGGTGCGCGAACTGGCGCGCAGCATGGGCGTGGACATGCCGATCACCAACGCGGTGGCCGGCGTGCTGTTCGACGGCGACACGCCGCAAGCCATGCTCAAGCAGTTGCTGGCGCGCGATCCGCGCGACGAGACCGCCTGAGTCAGCGCTTGAGCAGGATGGTCAGCAGCCCCACCGCGTCTTCATTGGCGCGGATGGCATGCGGCACCCCGCCGAGCAGGTACAGCATTTCGCCGGGACGCAGCACGGTCGACTTGCCATGTGCGTCGCACACCAGTTCGCCCTGCAGGCACAGCAGCGTGATGTCGCCGTCCACCTTGTGGACCGGCATCTCGCGTTCCTTCGGCAATACCAGCCGGATCAGCTCGAGGTTGTCGGTCTTGGCCAGCGCCACCGAGGTGAAATGCGCGATGTCGTCGTCCGTGCGTTGCAGGCGTATCAGTTCGCCCGAGGCGGCGTGTTGCAAAGCCATGGTCTCTCCCGTCAGTCGTCGGTTTCTACAGCCTTGATCGCGCGCAGCCAAGCCACGAGCGCGTAGGCATCCTTGAAGGCGCGCGCCAGTTGCGGCACCAGTTCTTCGGGCGCATTGACGTTCAGCTTGACCTCGGTCCACATGAAAAAGCTCTTGAATTTCAGGTATTCCACATGCGGATGGTCCGGGTCCACGCCTTTCGGCGGGCGCTGCAGCTTGTGTTCCGGCTCGAAATCGCCGAAGGTAGCGCGCAGTTGTTTATTCTTCATTAATTTGGCAAACCCTGTCGCATCGTTGACGATCTCGTCGCGGATGGCGCGCAGGCGGTGCGGCGGGGGCAGGTATTCGCCGGCGCCCAGGCCCAGGGTGCCGTCGCCTTCGATGTGGAAATAATAGGTCGGCCCGCCGCCCTTGCTGGGCCGGCGCAAGTCCTTGGGCGTGATGCCGGCCGAAAAACGCGTCTTGTAGGGCCGCTTGTCATGCGAAAAACGGATGTCGCGGTTGATGCGGAACATCGCCTTCTTGGGATTGCAGGCCACCACGTCGCGGTCGAAACGGGCGATCTCGCTGATCAGTTCGGTAACCACGGCCAGGAATTCTTCGCGCAGGATGTCGTAGCGCGGCTTGTTCATGATGAACCAGGGGCGGTTGTTATTGGCTTCGAGTTCGGTCAGAAATTGCGTGAGGTCGCGCAAGTGCATACGGCATTCCCGGGAAAGGTGCAAAGAGCGCTATTGTGCCCGAGGACGCTTTGCCACGCTGACTTCGACGGCAGCTTCGCGGTTCTTGCGCACCAGCGTCATGGTGGCCTTTTTTCCCGGGGTCAGTTCGGCGATCATCCTGAGCATGTCGCTGCTGCTGGCCACCGGCTTGCCGTCGACCGTCAGCAGGATGTCGCCCGGGCGCATGCCGGCGCGGTCGGCCGGGCCGTTGCGCACCACGCCCGCGATGATGGTGCCGCTGTCCCGGGCAAGGCCGAAGCTTTCCGCCAGTTCGGGCGTGATGTCCTGGGTTTCGATGCCGATCCAGCCGCGCACCACCTGGCCATCCCTGACGATGGCGTCGAGCACGGTGCGCGCGGTGGAAACGGGAATGGCAAAGCCGATCCCGACCGAACCGCCGCTCTGCGAATAGATGGCCGAGTTAATCCCCAGCAGGTTGCCGGAGGTATCGATCAGGGCCCCGCCCGAATTGCCGAAATTGATGGCGGCATCGGTCTGGATGAAATTTTCGAAATGATTGATGTGCAGGTTGTTGCGCCCGAGCGCGGAAATGATGCCCATGGTGACGGTCTGGCCCACGCCGAAGGGGTTGCCGATGGCCAGCACCACGTCGCCCACACGCGCCGTTTCGACCTTCCCCAGCACCATCACCGGCAGGTTTTTCGCGTCGATGCGGATCACGGCCAGGTCGGTATCGGGATCGGTGCCCACCACTCTGGCCGGCGCCTTGCGACCGTCGGCCAGCACCACCTCGATGTCGTCGGCCGCCTCGATCACATGGTTGTTGGTGAGGATGTAGCCGTCGCTGCTGACGATGACGCCCGAGCCCAGGCTGGACTGCTGCTCCTGCCGGGGAAGGCTGTCGCCGAAGAAGCGGCGGAACAGGGGATCCTTGAGCAGGGGATGCGTGCGCCCCAGCGAGCCGCTGGTGAGGATGTTGACCACGGCCGGCATGGCGCGCCCGGCCGCGAGGCGGTAGCTGCCGGCCAGCGGCGGCGCGGCCGCGGCTTCGAGCAGCGGCACCGGCGCGGCTACGCTGGTGCGCGCCGGTCCCAGCTGCCGGTTCAGCCAGGCGGGGCGCAGGGTGGCCACCACGAAGTACAGGGCCAGGGCGACGGTGACCGTTTGGGCAAATAACAACCAGGCGCGTCGCATGGGCCTCCCCCTATTTCCGGAGGGAATCGCGGATTTCGCGCAGCAGCAGCACTTCTTCCGGATCGGCTACCACGACCGGGGCCGCCGGCTCTTCGGCGCGGCGCATCTTGTTCATGATGCGCACCATCTGGAAAATGATGAAGGCCAGGATGACGAAATTGAGCAGGATGGTCATGAAGTTGCCATATGCCAATACCGCGCCCAGCTTCTTGGCTTCGACCAGGGCCAGGGTGGGATCCTGCCCGTTGAGCGGGAGGTAATAATTGGCGAAGTCGAGCCCGCCGAACAGCTTGCCGATGGGCGGCATGATGACATCCTGGACCAGGGAATCGACGATCTTGCCGAAAGCGCCACCGATGATGACGCCGACCGCGAGGTCGACCACATTGCCCTTCATTGCAAACTGCTTGAATTCGCCCATCATCGACATCGTGGCTCCCTGGAATGTAAAAAATGACATCCTGATCATACCTTGAACTGATTGGAAACCAAAAGGGGCGGGCAGTTCCGCGGCCCGCGAAAACGGACAATTGGGGACCGAAAAGGGCGTAAACCCGTATAAAAGGAGCGAACTAGGGCCACCGGCAACTTTTTTTCTTTAATTCGACTGCCGCTTCCCTTATAATTTAAGGTTGCTAGAAGCTCTAAGTAGCTTTTTAAGATTTCGCATTTTGACTGATTGGGGTTGGTATGAGTAACGAAAAGCAGGTCGATCCGGGCCGTCGCGGCGTCCTCGTCGCTACATGCGCGACGGGTGGTGTAATTGGTTTGGCCACGGCGGGAGCCCTGGTGAGCACGTTCCAGCCGTCGGAAAAGGCGAAAGCCGCCGGTGCGCCGGTAGAAGTGGACATCGACGGCATGACGCCGGGCGAAATGAGGACCGTGGAATGGCGCGGCAAGCCGGTATGGATCCTGAAGCGCTCGCCCGACATGGTCGATTCGCTCAAGAAGACCGACGCCGACGTCGCCGATCCGAAATCGGAACGCGCGCCCGATGCCCTGACGCCCGAATACGCACGCAACCAGTACCGTTCGCGCAAGCCCGAGTACCTGGTCGCCGTGGGGATCTGCTCGCACCTGGGTTGTTCGCCAACGTCCAAGTTCGCTTCCGGCGCCCAGCCGAACCTGCCGGACGACTGGAAAGGCGGCTTCCTGTGCCCTTGCCACGGTTCGACCTTCGACCTGGCCGGCCGCGTATTCAAGAACAAACCTGCCCCGGACAATCTGGAAGTGCCGCCGCATATGTACCTGAGCGACAACAGGCTGATCATCGGTAAAGACGAGAAAGGCGAGGCATAAACATGGCCGCTTTTAAAGAAACCAAACTGCCGGCCAACGCGCCGATCGCCGAAAAAGGCCTGGCCTGGGTCGACGACCGTTTTCCGCTGACCAAGCTGTGGAATGACCAGTGGGGCAAGTACTACGCTCCGAAAAACTTCAATTTCTGGTACATCTTCGGTTCGCTGGCGATGCTGATCCTGGTGCTGCAGATCGTCACCGGCATCTTCCTGACCATGCACTACAAGCCGGACGCCAACCTGGCCTTCGGTTCGGTCGAATACATCATGCGCGAAGTGCCGTGGGGCTGGCTGGTGCGCTATATGCACTCGACCGGCGCGTCGGCCTTCTTCATCGTGATCTACCTGCACATGACGCGCGCCCTGCTGTACGGTTCGTACAAGAAGCCGCGTGAACTGCTGTGGCTGTTCGGCTTCGCGATCTTCCTGTGCCTGATGGCCGAAGCCTTCTTCGGCTACCTGCTGCCATGGGGCCAGATGTCGTACTGGGGCGCACAGGTCATCGTGAACCTGTTCGGCGCGATTCCTTTCATCGGCCCTGACCTGTCGCTGTGGATCCGCGGCGACTACGTCGTCTCCGACGCCACCCTGAACCGCTTCTTCGCCTTCCACGTGATCGCGATCCCGCTGGTTCTGCTGGGCCTGGTTGCCGCCCACCTGATCGCGCTGCACGAAGTCGGCTCGAACAATCCTGACGGCATCGAAATCAAGGAAAACCTGGGCGCGGACGGCCACCCGGTCGACGGCATTCCTTCGCATCCTTACTACTCGGTGCACGACATCTTCGGCGTGTCGGTATTCCTGGTCATCTTCAGCACGGTGGTGTTCTTCGCGCCGGAAATGGGCGGCTACTTCCTGGAGTACAACAACTTCATCCCGGCCGATTCGCTCAAGACGCCAGCGCACATTGCGCCGACCTGGTACTTCACGCCGTTCTATTCGGTGCTGCGCGCCACCACGGCCGACTTCATGTACGTGCTGATGGGCGCCATCGCCCTGTACGTGGTGTTCATCTGGCTCAAGTCGCGCCTGTCCTTCATGGTCAAGTCCGCGATCGCCGTCGTGGCCCTGCTGGCCATCATCGGCATGCTGCCTGCAGTCCTGGACGCCAAGTTCTGGGGCGTGGTGCTGTTCGGCGCCTCGGTCATGATCATGGCTGCCCTGCCGTGGCTGGACCACTCGCCGGTCAAGTCGATCCGTTACCGTCCCGACTGGCACACCTATGTGCTGTGGGTATTCGGTTTCGTGTTCGTCACCCTGGGCTACCTGGGCACCCAGCTGCCGACCGCGCTGTTCACCCTGATTTCGCAAGTGTGCACGCTGCTGTACTTCAGCTTCTTCCTGTTGATGCCTTGGTGGAGTGCGATGGGCACCTTCAAGCCGGTACCGAAACGTGTGACGTTCCATCCACACTAATCGACGACAACACACTAGCGAAAAAGGACATTACATGAATTTTCCGAAACAACTGATCGCTATCCTGGCATTGCTGCCGGGCCTGGCATTGGCCTCTTCCGGCGGCCACCCGCTGGACAAGGCGCCTGAGCGCAGCAGCGTCTCGTCGCTGCAGAACGGCGCCAAGCTGTTCGTCAACCATTGCCTGAACTGCCACGCCGCGGCTTCCATGCGCTACAACCGCCTGAAAGACCTCGGCCTGACGGAAGACCAGATCAAGGCCAACCTGCTGTTCTCGCAAGAGAAAGTCGGCGAAATGATGACCACCGCCCTGCGTCCTGCCGACGCCAAGGCCTGGTTCGGCGTGGTTCCGCCGGACCTGTCGGTCATCGCCCGCGCCAAGGCCGGCCCTGGCGGCACCGGCGGCGATTACCTCTACACCTACCTGCGTACCTTCTACAAGGACGACACCCGTCCTACCGGCTGGAACAACCTGGTGGTGCCGAACGTGGCCATGCCGCACATCATGTGGCAGCAGCAAGGCGTGCGCACCGTCAAGATGGTCGAAGAGAAAGATCCGCATGATGCCAGCAAGACGGTGCACAAGATGGCCGGCTGGGACCAGGTGACCAAGGGTACCCAGACGCAGCAGCAGTTCGACGAAGACACGGCCGACCTGGTCGCCTACCTCGAGTGGATGGCCGAGCCTGCAGCTGCCACGCGCAAGAAGCTGGGCGTGTGGGTCCTGTTCCTGATGTCGACATTTGCCCTGTTCGCCTGGCTGCTGAGCAAGTCGTACTGGAAAGAAGTCAAGTAAGCGCTGGTCGCATTCATTCATTGCCCGCCACGGCGGGCAATCATTTCGGGGTGATCCGCTCGTCGTTTCACCCCCTTTGTTTCTAAGGAACTATAAAAATGATGGTTCTCTACTCCGGCACCACGTGCCCATTCTCCCAACGCTGCCGCCTGGTCCTGTTCGAAAAAGGCATGGACTTCGAAGTGCGCGACGTGGACCTGTTCAACAAACCGGAAGATATTTCGACGATGAACCCGTACGGCCAGGTGCCGATCCTGGTCGAGCGCGAACTGATCCTGTACGAATCGAACATCATCAACGAATACATCGACGAGCGCTTCCCGCACCCGCAGCTGATGCCGGCCGATCCGCTGATGCGCGCGCGTGCCCGCCTGATGCTGTTCAATTTCGAAAAAGAACTGTTCGTCCATGTACACGTGCTCGAAAGCGAGCGCAACAAGGCCAACGACAAGAGCCACGACAAGGCCCGCGCAGAAATCCGCGACCGCCTGACCACGCTCGCGCCGCTGTTCCTGAAGAACAAGTACATGCTCGGCGACGAATTCTCGATGCTGGACGTGGCCGTGGCCCCGCTGCTGTGGCGCCTGGACCACTATGGCATCGAACTGTCGAAGACGGCAGCGCCGCTGATGAAGTACGCCGAGCGCATCTTCTCGCGCCCTGCCTACATCGAAGCGCTGACGCCATCCGAAAAGGTCATGCGCCGCTAATCGGGCGCTTTCCCTTGCACGCCAGCCGCAGCGCCTTCGGGCGAATCGCAGTAGACTGGCGTGCAGGGAGTTTTACACCATAGAAGAACATGCCTGACATCTCAACCAAGCCCTACATGCTGCGCGCCATCTACGAATGGTGCACCGATAGCGGCTTCACGCCCTACCTGGCGGTCAAGGTCGACGCCGCCACGACGGTGCCGATGGAATACGTCAAGAAGGGCGAGATCGTCCTGAACATCAGTTTCGGCGCCACCTCGGGCTTAAAGATGGACAATGACGCGATCCACTTCCACGCCCGCTTCGGCGGCGTGTCGCGCGAAATTTATGTGCCGGTGCACAATGTGCTGGCCATCTACGCTAATGAAAACGGCCAGGGGATGGCCTTCGACGTGACGGCCACGGCGTCCGAAATGCCGGCCGCGCCGCAGGGCGAAAGCGCGCTGGCCAGCGTGCCGTCGCTGTCGTCGGTGCCAAGTCCGGCCGCGGAAAGCGTCACGGCCGACATGACGCCAACACCGGATGACCCGAACGAGCCGCCCAAAAAAGGCGGCCGCCCAACCTTGACGCGTATCAAATAGCGTATAATCTGGGCCTTGTAAAAGTTTCGCCGACTTAGCTCATTTGGTAGAGCAGTTGATTTGTAATCATCAGGTGGCCAGTTCGAAACCGGCAGTCGGCACCAGTAAAATCAAGCACTTAGCCCAGCCTTTCAGGTTGGGCTTTTTGCTTTTTGGGCGCCCTGTAGGCGCCATGTAGGTTTTGCCGACCTGCCACACTGGCGATCTACGAGACCAAGCCGTGCAGCTCGTTTATCCAGGCTCACACGATTGAGACAATTTTCTTTACCAAATTGGTAAAGAAATATAAAATGCTATCTCTTGAGGAGTCGCTCCTGAAAATCCAGTTTACAGACAAAAAGGTGCGCGAGCTCTGCGAGAAGCAAGCGGTCGCCGTGAAGAAACTTGGAGACACGTGCGCAAAAAAACTCCGAAGTCGCTTGTCCGACCTTGAGACTGCGGACTGTGTAAAAGACATCGTCGCAGGCCGACCGCACGCCCTTCAGGGCAGCCGTGCGGGTCAAATGGCTCTTGATTTGGCCGGGGGATTTAGGCTCGTATTTGCTGCAGCTAACGACCCGATACCCCGCCGTGAAGACCAGTCTATCGAGTGGTCACACGTGACCATTATCAGCATTGAATACATCGGGGATTATCATGAATGATATTAGAACCAGCGCAACGAGCGCGGCATTCGCCCCAGATTGGGTTTCTCCTCCTGGGGACACAATTCTAGATTTACTAGAAGAACGTAATTGGAGCCAACAGCAGTTGGCTGACCGACTTGGGTTTTCGCTCAAACACGTGAACCTGCTCATAAACGGCAAGGTCTCACTTACTGAGGATGCTGCCGTTCGCCTGCACAACGTTTTAGGTGCGTCGGTTGGATTTTGGCTCACCCGAGAAGCACAATACCGCGAACGCGTGGCGCTTCTTGATGCGGCCGCCAAAAACGCGACTATGGTGCCTTGGCTTGAACGATTTCCGTTGAAAGAGCTAATGGAGCTGGAAGTCTTGCCTAAGCGTCGGTTGGTCGCCAAGGAAAAACCCAAGATGGTTGGAGAACTTCTTTCCTTTTTCGGCGTCGCCAGTCCAGAACAATGGGAAAGCCAGTACGGCAAAATGGAATTAGCCTTTCGCAGAAGCCGTGAAGACCAGGCGGACATTGCCGCAATTTCAGCATGGCTTCGTCTAGGAGAACGGAAGGCGGAGGCCCTCGATGGCCCACGTTACAATGAGATCTTATTCCGACAGAGTCTAGAACGGATTGCATCACTGACGACCCAGGCCCCCCAGCAGTTTGGACCGGTATTGAGCCAACTATTGCATGATGCCGGCGTTGCCTTTGTTTTGGTGCCGGCCCTTCCCCGTAGCCACGTATCGGGCGTTGCACGTTGGCTCAATCTTCATCGGCCTATGATCCAACTCTCCCTTTACGGGAAATCTAATGATAAGTTTTGGTTCAGTTTCTTTCATGAGGCTGCACACATTCTCCTGCATAGCAAACAAAAAACGGCAGTGTTTCTAGATGACCCGTCGAAGGGCGGATCAAACTCGCCTGAAGAGCAGGAAGCGAATACATGGGCAAGGGACAAATTAATTCCACCCGGCTTTTCAAAAGATCTCGCTCGGCTGCAGCATACTCGCGCCGATGTGATTGCCTTTGCGACCAAGCTTGGAATACATCCAGGTATCGTCGTGGGCCGAATGCAGCACGAAGGAATTTTGGACGTTACTTGGCTTAACGATCTGAAGGTGAGTTTCAAGTTTGCCAAATAGATAGTCGGCTTTGCGGCGGCTCTCCGCAAGGCGTTCGATGACTAAACCGTTTGCAAAAGACCGCGTATCGCATCCACGAGCCACGCCAGCCGGCCACTGATCCGGACGGGCCGCAGCGGCCCCCTCTCTGTCGAAGCCCACACCCGCATCGTCTGCGGCTGGCGCTTGAGGTGGTAGGCGGCGCATGCTGTATCAACATGGGTTCGGTTCTCGAATGCGAGCGGGACAAAGCGCCCGCCCATCCCTATTCTTCCGTCAAGCGGATGCGTCGGCGTTCCTATCTGTCGGTTCATTGTTTACCTGGTCGTTGAAGAGTGCGGCCATGGTGCCCAAAAGCGATCCCGCTGTGTGGCCGAAACAGCCGCTTTCCCAAAAAATCTTTTTTTTGCCATTTAAACGCGAAATAGTTTCAGCGCGTGACCCCTGATGCCGTTCCGCTTATCGCGTCAAGGACACTTCGGGACAGACCTAAGCGCCACAACAAGCTCTTCTTCCGACCGCGTTGCGCGTTCGGCCATCTTGTTGAGCAAGCTGGCGGCCGTTGCTAACGAGCGAATCGCATCAGCGGCTGCGGAATCTGGCATCCATTCTTCAACGCATCTGTCCCCGGTCATATCCGTGATGTGCGTCGTGAAGCCTACCGCAGACTAAATGTCATTTAGACAAATAGATAGACTGATCCGCGTTGATAGGCGTAGTATTTCCCGGTGGACAGACGGCGTGCCGTGCGGATGCTGCCCATGACGCTACGGCACGCGACGCTGCCGATGAGGGCAAAGACAATGAAGATCTTAATTTTCTTGGTGGCCGGCCTATTGGCTGCCTGCGCATCCGGTCCAACGCCAGGTCAACTTGCTGCACAGGCTTATGTCGACGCGAATCGACCGCTTGCTATAGCTGGCACACTGAAGTGGTCGACCTACTACCTTGGCCTCTACGAGAAACAGCAATCCGGCGGGGCGCCATCGTTTGTACTTTCTACGACAAACAACCTAGAGGCAACTGCTCGGCGTTATGAGGCTGGCCAGATAAGCAAGAAAGATTTTGAAAGTGCGAGGCGTGGGGCCCAGGCCGAGGTAGCAGGACACTACGAGAACCTGGCGACCCAGCAAAGGGTTGAGCAACAGAATCGTCAAATGCTCGCAGCTCAACAGCTCGCGGCGAGTGCTGCGATGCTGAACGCGAGCAAACCGCAACCCGTCTACCAAACTCCGCAGCCCTACCAGCCACCTGGCAATGCCTACGTGACTGGCTTTCTGCGGAGCCAGTCAGTGAACGGGACAATGAAATACTGCAACTATTCAAACGGCGCTGTAATCACCCTCGCTGCGTATCAACTCTGTCCTATGAGCACAAACTAACCTCGTCGAGGTAAGCGCGGGGCATCCACCAGAAAGGGACTTCATGCAGGAGACGCCATCGAACATCTATGCGGCCCTGACCGGGGTGATTAACGAGGACATGGTTAAGCGCGTAATTGCGAATTGCAGCTTAATCAATCAAGCGCAGATACCGCCGAAGACTGTTCATTTGCTGGTCCAGCCTAGCGGTCTGTGGCGTTGATTGTTGCACGCCAGCGCCCGGCCAGTCCGCCGGCGCCCTGTCCAATCCAATACTGCGGATAGCGCTTGCCGCAGGAGCGGTGAAACGCCACGCCAACCAGGACCAGGACCACAGCACCGGACAGGGTCGGGAACAACAGGAAATCCCAACCCGGCATTCCCAGGAACACGATCAGCGGATTCGAGCCCGCCGGGGGATGGACCGTGTTGGCCAGCATCATGACGGCTGCCGACAGCGCCACCGCCAGCCCGAGCGCCCACCACGAGTGCCCCAGGACCGCCAGCACAGCCAGTCCCATGCCCGTGCTGATGACGTGGCCGCAGATGATGCTCCTCGGCTGGGAAAAATGATTCTCTGGGAAACAGAACAGCAGGATAGAGGTCGAGCCGAAGGAGCCCAGCGCCAGCAGGATATCCAGCCTGAACGAGAAGAAACCCAGGGTGCCTATGCCCAGAAAGATGCCCAGGCAGGCCAGCAGGCCGGTCTTGAACGACATCCTGGGCGGCACGCGGTCGCTCATGGCAATGGGAGCGCTCCCACGTTGCCGGAAAAAAAAGCGCCAAATAAGGACGACAACAGCATTGGGGTGCTCATCCTTAATTACGCAGGAAAACTTCGTTGCAGGCACGGTTCAGCAAGGCGTCGCCCGGCGCACTCGTCCTGCAATTGAACAAGGTGTCAAATTTCGAAAAGCCCGGCGTACCTGCCCGGTCATTATTGATCAGGGTATCGAAGCGGCCGAATCCGCCCGTGCTCGGATGGATGCGCTCCAGGTCGAGCCCGACCAGCTGGTTCGCCCATTCCGCGTTGCGCGCCGCCGTTTCCGCTTCCCGCAGTTGGGAAGTCAGCGCCTGCACCTGCTTTTGCAGGCCCGCGATCTCGTCTTCCTGGCGCTGCAACTGGCGCGCGTGCTCGGCACGGTAGTCGGCAATCCGGGCATCGGCGTCGGCGTGCAACTGGGCCGCCAGGTCGTCTATAACGTTACGTATCTTGCTGGCGGTCTTTTCCCGGCCGTCATCGGCTTTCCCTGCTTCTTTTTCCAGCTCTTTCAGGTACTTGTGGATCGTGGTCTTGGAACCCGTATTGCCCAGCATGGCGCGGACGGCGTCGACGGACGGATAGCGGCCCTGCGCAGCTAATTGCTCGCAAGCATGCTTTACATCCGCTTTATCCAATCCTGGGCGCGCCATGGCCAACTCCGTGAGGTATTACGTAATACTGTGTACGGAGTGTAGGCCGGGGCTTGCCGGATGTCTAGCTTTTCCGGTCAAAGGCGCTTGCCGGGCATTTCCCTTCCACCCTGCAGCAAGACCAGTTGCGGCACGCTGCCGTCCGCGGCCGGTTCAAAGCGCAGCTGGGCATCGACCACCTTGGAAAAAAACAGCACGGGCGATTGCGGGAAAATTTCGATCGGACCCTGGTTGGTGGCCTGGGCGACATATTTGTCGCCATCCTTCCTGACGTCCAGCACAAAGCCCGGGCGCAGTTCGTACTTGCCCACGTAACGCTCGAACACGCCTGGCGCCAGGCTGATGGCCACCCGCTCCGTCGGCGGCTTGGCGCTGGTGCGCAGGCTGACCGAATCGGGCGCCGTGCTGCTTACCGTCAACTGGCTGACCTCGCCCTGGGCATTTTTGCCGAACTGGACACCCGTGGTTCCGCCGACTACGAAAAAGCCGGTGTCGGAATGGGGCGTGAGCGGAATGCGATTGCTGCCCGTGCGCTGCAGGAACAGCTGCTCGCCGTCACGGGTCACCACGCGGTCGGTCTTGTCGTCCACCTTGTACACGCCGACAAACGCGTCGAGCGCCTGGGTATCGAGCTTGATCGCCTTGTATTCGGGGAAAGGTTTGCCGATCGCGATGGCAGCCGCTTTCGAGGCGACCACCTCGGGCGCGACCAGCCCGGAATCGCTGTTGTTCAGGACAGCGACATAGACTTTCTCGTCCGGCAACCGGGTGGCGTAGGTCGAAAAGCCATTGATGCCACCGCCGTGCGCGATCGTGGCGCTGCCCTTGAGCGTGCCCATGCTCCAGCCGTAGCCATAGCCATGCGCTTCGCCGTTGACCAGCTTGTACTGCGTGAAGGCCTGCTTCCAGCTGGCCGGCTTGAGCAGCTTGCCGGCCGTGATGGCGGCGTCCCAGCGGGCCAGGTCGTCCACGGTCGACACCAGCGAGCCGGCCGCGTAGGGCTGCGTCATGCTCAATACGGCAGCCGGACGGAACTGGCCATCCCTGCCCTCGTGGCCGCGCGCGGCCGTCACCTTGTTGCGCTCGTATCCTTCATAGGCCGTGTGCTTCATGCCCAACGGATCAAAAATCTGCTTCGCCATGAAGTCGGCATAGCGCTGGCCCGACACTTTCTCGATGACGGCGCCGAGCAGGATATAGCCCGAATTGTTGTAGGCATACCGTTCGCCCGGCGCGAACTCGACCGGCAAGTCCTTGAACAGGGCGATCAGCTCGGTCAAGCTCAGGTCCTTGGCCATGCCAGCGCGAAATCCCGGCAGGCTGGTGTAGCTGGGGATGCCCGATGTGTGCGTGAGCAAGTGCTCGATGGTGATGGTCTTGCCCTTGTCCGGGAAGTCCGGCAAGTATTTCCGGAAGTCGTCGCCGACCGACAGCTTGCCCTGTTCCGCCAGCTTCAGGATGGCGGCGGCCGTGAATTGCTTGGTGATGGATCCCAAGCGCAGGGACATGTCCGCGTCCAGCGCCTGCCTGGCCCCGACGTCGGCCATGCCGTAAGCCTTGCGGAAGACGGTCTTGCCATCCTTGGTCACGATGATGGTGGAGCCGGGTGCATCGGCCTTGTACAGGGGCGCAATGCTGGCATCGATGCGCGACGCCAGGTCGGACACCGGTTGCGCCATGGACAGCGTGCTGGACAATCCCAGGACGGCGGCAAAACAGAAGCTGTTAAAGGTATGCATGGTTCATATTCCGATGTGGTTGATCAGGGAAATGCAAGTATTCATCGAACGGGCGATGTCGGCGACGAAACAGGCCCGACAGTAACCCGACTTGTCCCGCTTTGGCAATATCTGCATGCCCTTCGCACCCCGTCCGCGCATCCTGTTCCGTCAAATCGACGCTTCGTCGCATTCGGGTGGTTGACCTTCCCCCCCTTGGCTATAGTTCACTCAACCCAATCAGTTCACCAGACAAGGAGCACCAAATGAACATCGCAAAAAACATGGAAGTCATCTTCTTCGCCGCCATCGCCCTGGCCTCGGTCACCGGCTTTGCCACTGCCGACAACCGCGTGCAGCGCATCGATCCGCCGCAAGTGGTCAAGGTGGGCGAAGCGCCCCAGATGACCGTCATTACCGTGGTCGGCAAGCGCCTGACCGCCGCTGAAAAAGCACAACTGGGCAGCTAAGCCCTCCCCCACCACCACACGGAGAACCACGATGAACAAGATGATGGCAACGGCTTTGATGGCAGCAGCGCTGTCGGTATCGGCAGGCGCGGCAATGGCGGACGAGGTCGTTACTGAAGGCCGTGCAATCGATGCACGCGTGGTCAAGGTCAAGCTCGGTGGTGTGATCAACCTGAACGTCAGGCAAGGTGCGACGCCGTCGCTGACCCTGATTGGCGACAAGCGCTACGTTTCCAAAGTCAGCGTGAGCCAAAGCGGCGACACGCTGACCATCGACACCGAGAACCGCAACAGCTGGAACTTTGGCGGCAACGACAAACGCGAACTGCGCGCCGAACTGGTGCTGCCGAATTTGAACGAGTTTGTATCGCACGGCGTCGGCGCCAGCGAAGTGAAGGGCTTCACCGGCAAGGACGTCAAGCTCACGCTGGACGGCGCCGGCACCATCACCGTCAACAGCAATTACCGCAACGTGGTGGCGCGCCTTGGCGGCGTCGGCAGCATGACGCTCAATTCGGGCGACTCCGACCAGGTGGACCTGAACATGCGCGGCGCGGGCCATATCGAAGTGAACGGCAACAGCAAGCTGCTGCGTGCCAACCTGGGCGGCGTGGGCAGCCTGGATGCGAAGAAGCTGCAAGCCGACGCTGTCGAACTCGACATGTCGGGCCTGGGCGGCGCCACGGTATACGCCAAAACGTCAGCTCATTTAAAATTGAATGGCCTGGGCTCCGCCACCGTGTACGGCAAGCCCGGCAACCGCAGCTCCACAGCACGTGGACTGGGGAGCGTGTCCTGGCAATAAGCGGAACCCGCTTCCAATACGAAGGCCGCCTGCGCACACAGGCGGCTTTTTTATTTCTTGATGGCGATGTCGTTCTTGACCGACTTGACGCCGCTGACCTTGCGCGCCAGCGCCACCGCCTTGGGGATATCGTCGGGCGAAGCGACAAAGCCGCTCAGCTGCACCGTGCCCTTGAAGGTTTCCACGTTGATTTCCGTGGCCTTGAGCTCGGGATCGGCCACCAGCGCCGCCTTGACCTTGCCGGTGATGAGGGTGTCGTCGATGTATTCGCCCGTGCCCTCGCGCTGGGACGTGGGCGCGCAGGCCACCAGCAGCGCGATCAGGGCGATCGTCAGGATGGACGTGAGTTTGCGTAAGGTAATCATGGTGAAGCTCCCGGTCTGGTTGATTCACCCTATTGTCATGTGCGCCGCTCAGGGGCCTTTGATATGGGCCAAATGGAGCGGACGCTCCCTGACCAGGTCGCGTCCGATGACCAGGCGCATGTCGGCCCGCCCCACGGCCCCGGCCGCCACCACCCGCGTCGCGCCAACCCGCAGCGCAAGGCGCTCGGCAGCGTCGCGGAAGGCCGGCTGGTATTCCACCCGCGTCTGCCTGACCTTGAAGCCCTTTTCATTGCTCAGGCGTACCACGCGCGCTTCGCCACCGTGCATGCTGCGCGCCATCTTGCGCGCCATGCCGCGCACGCCGTTGCCATTGCGAATTTCGAGCGACGCCATCCTGGCCGGTGCCGCTGCCGCTGCCGTTGCCGTTGCCGCTGCTGATGCCGCCACCGGCGCCGCGGCCGGCGCGCCCGCTTCCACGCGCCGCATCACGAACAGGCCGCCTGGCGACTGGCTCACTTCGGTCCGGGCCCACTGCCGGCTTTCACCGACGGCGCCGTCGATCGTGGCCAGGCCGGCCCGCGGCGCCAGCGCGTAGTCCGACTTGAAATCGTGTCCCTGCAGCGTGGCCGCCTGTTTGAACATGGACTGCGCCCTGTCCGGCTGGCCCAGCTTGTCCATGGTCTCGCCGAGCTTGTGCCAGGCCCGGTGGTTGAGCGGATCGAGGTAGGCCGCCTTCTCCAGCGCCTCGCGCGACTTCTCGAAATCGCCATTCAGGAAGTAGGCGTGGCCCAGGTTGCTGTACAGGTAGGCATGCTCGCGCGTTTGGGCCCCTTGCGCCGTGAGCGCTTCCCACAAGCCGATGGCCTTGGCCAGGTAGCCACGCTCGGCATACAGCGCGGCCAGGCCATTGCCCGCATTGACGTGGCCCGGGGAAGCGCGCAAGGCTGCCTGGTAGGAGACGGCCGCCTGGTCGAAGCGCATGGCCAGGTGGGCGCTGCGGCCGATCAGGTAGGCTTCGTTGGCGTCGGCCGCCGGCGCGGTTGCGGCCCCCTGGCGCAGGCCGGTGTCGGCGCAAGCGAACAACAGCGCACCGGCACAGGCGACGGTCAGGCGTTTCAGGACGGGATGCATGCTCTCTCCTCGGGTATCAGTTGGTACCGGCCATGCGGCCCATGGTGCGCGAAATCTGGATGCCGGCAGGGCCGACCAGCACGATCAGCAGGGTCGGAAAGATAAAGAAGATCAGCGGGAACATCAGCTTGAGCGCGATCTTGGCAGCCGCCTCCTCCGCCATCAGGCGCCGTTTCGAGCGCAGGTTATCGGAGTGCACGCGCAAGGAAGTGCCCATGCTGGTACCGAAGCGTTCCGACTGGATCAGCATGGCCACCAGGGTGTCGACGTCTTCGACGCCGCTGCGCAAGGCGAAATTGCGCAGCGCGCGTTCCTTGGTGAAGCCGGCGCGCATTTCCATCAGCACCAGCTGCAGCTCCTGCGCCAGGATCATGCTCTTGATATGGATCTCGCCGGCCACCTTCACCATCGCCCGCTCCAGGCTCAGGCCCGCTTCCACGCACACGGTCAGCAAGTCGAGCGCATCGGGGATGGTTTCGAAGATGTCGCGCTGGCGGCGGCGGGCGATGTGCTCGAGCATGATGTTGGGCAGGTAGTAGCCCAGGGCGGCGGCCATCAGCAATCCCAGCATGAAGCGCCTGCCCGGCATGGCGGGATAGTAGTGCGACAGCAGCATGGCGGTCACGCCGGGCAGCACCAGCGCCAGCACCGTCTTGGAAGCGAAATACAGCGTGGCGGCCGAAGGATTGCGCCAGCCGGCATTCATGAAGCGGGTCTTCAGGGCGGAACGCTCCCAGCCTTCTTCCGGCAGCGACAGCTTGGAAAACGGCTGCGCGACCTTGACGACTTTTTCGACCCAGCCATCGTTCTCCAGCGCGGAGACTTCCACCTTGCCGCGAAAACTGGCAAGCCGGCCGCGCATGTAGCCGGGAGAGAAAATGGCCATCCCCATCAGGGCCAGGCCGCCCACGATGGCGAACACGATGAGCAAGAATACAAGGTTTGACGTAGTCATGGCTTCTCCTTAAACCCGGATGTGGATAACGCGGCGGATCCAGAGCACGCCGACCAGAATCATGCCGACCCCGTACCACAGCATCTTCACGCCGGTCGGATCGGTCCACAGTACGCTCACGTAATGCGGGTTCACCACGGCCATGAAGGCCATCACGCAGAACGGCATCAGGCCCAGGATCCAGGCCGACATGCGCCCTTCCGCCGACAGCACGCGCACCTTGCCGATCAATTTCAGGCGTTCGCGGATGATGTGGCTGATGCTGCCCAGGATCTCGGCCAAGTTGCCGCCCGACTCGCGCTGGATCACCACCGCGATCACCATGTAGCGCAAATCGGTCAGCGGAATGCGGTCGGCCAGGTTGTACAGCGCTTCGTTCATCGGCACGCCATAGTTGATCTCTTCATGGGCGGCGCGAAATTCCCCGGCCAGCGGTTCGGGCAGCTCGGTGCCCACCATCTGCAGCACGTTGGTGAAGGAATGGCCGGCCCGCATGGCGCGCGCCAGGAAATCGGCAGCTTCGGGCAACTGCTCCTCGATCTTGATCAGGCGCGCAGCGCGTGCGCGCGACAGCAATATGTAGGGGATCGACATGGCCATCAGGCCGATCGCGATCTTCGCCAGCGGCGGGCCGGGACGCGCCTGCAGCAGCAGGAGCGTCAGCAGCAGCGCCCCGAGCGACGCGCCGATGAACTGCGCCACCGACCACCTCAGGCCCGACTGCAGCAGCGCGCGGTCGATCGCGTTGGCCAGGCGCAGGCGGTGCAGCACGGCGTCGAGCCAGTCGTTCTTGCTGAAGCGGCGCAGCTTCAGGATCGATACCTGTTCGCCATTCCCGTCGACCCCGCCCGACATCAGGCGCAGGCGGCGCGAGATGCGCTGGGCGCCGCGCCCGTGCGTTCCCGACCACCACAGATAGGCACCCTCGATCAGCAGGATGACGGCGGCAAGCAGCAGTACGGTGAAGGCATAGAACACTGCGTCCATCTTGATCTCCTGGCGATTATTCGTACATGCGGGATGGATCGAAGGCCGAATCGGGCACCGCGGCCCCGAACAGGCGCAGGCGGTCGGCGAAGCGCGGACGCACGCCGGTGGCGCAGAAGTGGCCCTGGACCTTGCCGTCCGCGCCCACCCCGGTCTGTTCGAACTTGAAGATTTCCTGCATGGCGATGACCTCCCCTTCCATGCCCGTGATTTCCTGCATGCTGACCAGCTTGCGCGCGCCGTCGGTCAGGCGCGTCACCTGCAGCACCACCGTCACGGCCGACGAAATCTGCTGGCGCGTGGCGCGCGGGGTCAGGTTCACGCCGGCCATGCCCACCATGTTTTCCAGCCGCGCCAGCGCGTCGCGCGGCGTGTTCGAGTGGATCGTGGCCAGCGAGCCTTCGTGCCCCGTGTTCATGGCCTGCAGCATGTCGAGCGCTTCGGCGCCGCGCACCTCGCCCAGGATGATGCGGTCGGGCCGCATCCGCAGCGCATTGCGCACCAGCGCGCGCTGCGGCACCTCGCCCTTGCCTTCGATATTGGGCGGGCGCGTTTCCAGACGCACCACGTGCGGCTGGCGCATCTGCAGTTCGGCCGCGTCCTCGATCGTGATAATCCGCTCGTTGGCCGGAATGAAGCCCGACAGCAGGTTGAGCAAGGTGGTCTTGCCGCTGCCGGTGCCGCCCGAGATCAGGATGTTGATCTTCGAGTGGCCCAGCGCCTGCAGCACCTGCACCATGGGCGGGGTCATGCTCTTGAACGAGAGCAGGTTCTCGACCGTCAGCGGGGCCGCGGCAAAGCGCCGGATCGACAGGATCGGGCCATCCACGGCCAGCGGCGGGATGATGGCGTTCACGCGCGAGCCGTCCGGCAGGCGGGCGTCGACCATGGGGCTCGATTCGTCGACCCGGCGCCCCACGCGCGAGACGATTTTTTCGATGATCTTCATCAGGTGGGCATTGTCGTGGAAGCTGATGTCGGTCAGCTCCAGCTTGCCGTGCCGTTCGACATAGACCCTGGAATAGGTATTGACCAGGATGTCGGAGACGGTCGGATCGATCAGGAGAGGTTCGAGCGGCCCGAATCCGAGCATTTCGTGCTGGATGTCGAGCACCAGGTTATGGCGCTCGTGCTGGTTCAGCACGATCCGCTCTTCCTCGATGATGCGCTGGATCAGCAGCGCCAGTTCATGCTTGAACTGTTCGGTGGTCAGGCGCTTCAAGCGCTCCAGGTCGATCCGGTCCAGGATCATCTGGTGCATATTCTTCTTGAGCTCCTGGTAGGCCTGGTTGGCCGATTCGGCCGTGGCCGGCGTGGCGGGCCGCGCTTCATCTGCGGCATTGAGGCGTTCGCGTAAAGTCATGGCTCTCTCCTGGTCCTATTGCTCACCGTCGCCACGCCCGAACAGGCGGTCGAACAGTCCCTTGTTTTCGGGCACCCGGCGCGCGGTGACCATTTCGACCAGTTCGGCCAAGCTGCGCGACACCGGCGCCGAGCGCGCCAGCCGGTGCACCGGCACGCCCTGGTTGACCGAATCGGTCACGGCCACGTAGTCGTTCGGAATGGTGTGCATGATGTCGGCGCCCAGCGCGCTTTGCAGGTCCTGCAGGCGCAGCTTGCCGCCCTTTTCGTAGCGGTTCACGATCAGGCGCGTGTTCTCGAGCGGGTAGCCGAGCGAGCGGAAAATATCGAGCAGGCGCCGGCCGTCGCGGATGTCGGGCAGGCCCAGTTGCAGGATCGGATAGATGGCGTCGGCGCTGTCGAGCGCGCGCAGCGAAATGGCGTCGATCTGGCGCCCCACGTCGAGCACGATGTAGTCGTAATGCTGGCGCGCCACCCGAAGGATCGCGTCCATGTGTTCGGGCTTGAGTTCCACTGCATGGGCCGGATCGTCGGCCGCCGCCAGGATCCCGAAGCCGGCCGTCACATGCACCAGGCACGATTCGAGGAAGGCGCCGTCGATGCGCGCGATCTGGCTGCACACATCGGACAGCGTCATGGCGGCGCGCTGGTCCGACACGTACAGGGTGGCGTCGCCGAACTGGCCGTGCAGGTCGATCAGCAGCACCTTCTTGTCGGCCAGGGTGGCCAGCGCATAGCCGAAGTTGGTCGAGATGAAGGTGGCGCCGCTGCCGCCCTTGCACGAGATGAAGGCCAGCACCTTCCCGTCGCGCATGCTGGTCACGCCGGCGCTGGCGGCGATGCGGTCCATCGCTTCGTGGAAGGAGCGGTGCACCAGCGGCAGCTGCAGCACTTCGCGCACGCCGGCCCGCATGGCGCGGATCAGGAGGTCTTGCTGGTGTTCGCGCGTGAGCAGCATGAAGCTGGCGCCGGGATAGTGCTTGGAGAGGCGCTCGAGCATGTCCGCATCGCCGTTATCGAACTCGGTGGCGTCGACGATCACCAGGGCCGGCGCGTCGGCCAGCGGCCGGTCCAGGGCATCGCGCATGCCGCCGCGGGTGGCGGCCAGGTTCAGCGGCGGCACCCGCGCGGCCCCTTGCGAGGCGATCTCCGCGTGCAAGCCACTGTCGCGGGTGATGAGTAAGGCTTTCATGGTCTGTCCTCAAAGGTAAGCAACTACATGCAGCTGCCTGCCACGCCGGGACTGTTTCCAGGCGTGGCGGCCGGCGTGACCGCGGCAATGGTGGAAAATGCGGCGGACCGCCCGGAAAGAAGCTGGCGCGGGGATGGGGCAGACCTGGTCATGGCTCGCTTCGGCTCAGTTGGTGGCGCCGGGCCTCAGCAGGATGCCGGACACCCCGCGCCCGCTGCGCTGGCGGCGCGGCGGGCGCGGGACCGTCATTTTCCGCTACCCGAGATCATCGATTCCTGGGTAACCGCGGGCTTGGCAAACGACTTCTCGTACTGGATCTGCGCCATTTGCGCCGCGCGCCCGTCCAGGCCGGTGACCGGATCGGTATTGCGCACCGCCGCCGGATCGGCCACCTGGGACGCCACCGTGGCGCGCACCGAGTTGCCGAAGTTCGCTTCGAATTGCGGCGAGCTGACAGCGCAGCCGCCCAGCAGGGTGGACAGCGCCAGCAGTGCCGCGCCAGGCTTGATAAAGGTCGTCATGTCAGCTCCAGGTTATTTCAGTTCGAAGCCACGGGCCGTGGCGGGTGCGGCGGCGGTCGGTGCCGGGCCGGCCGGGTCGGCCGGCGCTGCCAGGGCGGCGGCGCTGCCGGCAGGCTTGTCGGACAAGCCTTCCAGGCGGCCGCCCAGCAGCATTTCGGCGCGGGTCGGCACTTTCACCTTATCGGTCGGCAACGAGAAGTTCGGCGGCAGCGGCTTGACCAGGTGCACCGTCACCACGAACACCAGCTCGGAACGGTCCTGCTGGTAGTCGGCGCTGCGGAACAGGGCGCCCAGGATGGGCACCTCGCCCAGCACCGGCAAGCCTTTCAGGCTGGTGACCAGGTTGTTCTTGATCAAGCCGCCGATGGCGAAGCTCTGGCCGTCGTACAGCTGCACCGTGGTGCTGGCGCGGCGCGTGGTGATCAAGGGCAGCACGGCGGCGCCGGTGAAGCCCGCGGCCGAAATGCCGATGCCTTCGCGCGAGACTTCCGACACTTCCGGCGACACGCGCAGGTTGATGCGCCCGCCCGCCAGCACGGTCGGCGTGAAGCGCAGGCCGACCCCGAATTCCTTCTCTTCCAGGGTGACCTTGTTATTGTCCTGGGCCACCGGGATGAAGATGCGTCCGCCGGCCAGGAAACTGCCTTCCTGGCCGCTGACGGCCATCACGTTCGGTTCGGCCAGGATGCGCACCAGGCCGTCGGTTTTCTGGGCGTCGGCCTGGATCCGGTTGCCATTGGTCTTGCGCGCGTCGAGCAGGTTGCCGGTGGTCCCGGTCAGGAAGTTCGACAGCAGGGTGGTGGCCCAGCTGCCCGAATTGAAGCGCAGCGTGACGCCGCCTTCCAGCCGCTCCAGCAAGCTTTTCGAGACTTCGGCGATCTTCACTTCCAGCATCACCTGCTGGGGCGCGGTCACGCTCAGCAGGTTGATCACGCGCCCGCCCTTGCGCTTGTCTTCGTCGGCGGCCTTGCCGCCGCTGGCCTGGTCGGCGGCATCGTCGTCCTTGCGGGCCAGGGAGCGCGAGGTTTCCGTGACAAAGCTCGACGCGATCTCGCCTGCCCGCAGCAGGGTATTGCTGTCGGCCACGGTGCCGGTGAGCACGATGGTCTCGTTGGAGGTGCTGACCTTGATGTTTTTCTCGTCCGGCAGCGCATTGGCCAGGGCGGTGACGACGGCGGACGGATCGAGGACCACATTGATGTCGACGATGCTGCAGGCGCCGCTCTTGCCCTGGATGATCATATTGGTGGTGCCGACATCGACCCCGACCAGGTACAAAGTGTCGGGCGCGACCAGCATGGCCTGGGCCACGTTGGCGTTGCCCACGCTGCGGTGGCGCACCGGTTCGGGCAGGCGCATCAGGTTCGATTTGCCCATCAGCAGGGTCATATTGCCGGGACGGGCGGCCTCCCCGCTGCACTGGGGACCACTGTCGGAGCGGTCGGCCGGCGGCTTGACCTTGTTCGCGGGCGCCGCGGCGGCAGCGCCGGCCAGCAGCGCGAGCATCAATCCAGTCGCGCAGGACACGCGGGTGTGTAGGCGTTTGTTCATTTCGCTCATCCCCAAAAAGTCTTCATCGGAACTTCAGAAACATTCTTGCGACGTTTGCAAGCCATTCAGGACGCTGACGCAATCGCGCCTGGCCTGCAGCACCGCGGGCGCCGCCGGCGCGGCCTGGCCCTTGCGGGACGGCGCGGCACGCCTGGCGGGGGCGGCGGCCTTGGCCACCGCCTTCGGCTTGGCCTCGGCGGGGGCTTCATCGAGCAGGGTCAGCTTGGTGGCGCCCACCGTCTCGGGCAGGGTCGGATCGACCTGGTTGCGCAAGGCCAGCGACAAGGTGCCCACGCCGCGCGCCAGGTCCAGGTTCTCGGCCTGTTCCGGGGTCACTTCCAGGGTCACGGCATTGACCACCTTGGGCTTGGTTTCGTCGCGGCTCACTTCCTGGGCCACGGCCAGCACCAGTATGCGTTCGAGCACGATCTTCGACACATGCAGGGCGCCGCGGGCCGGGCGTTCGCCCTCGGCGGGATCGCGCTCGGTGTGCACGATGATGTCGACATAGTTGCCAGGCAGGGCGAAGCCGGCCACGCCGATCACGTCGTTGACGCGCACCGTGATGGCGCGCTTGCCTTCGCTGATCAGGGCCGACAGGCCGCCCATGGTGCCGGCCGGGGCCAGCTTGGTCTCGGTCAGCACTTCGCCCTTGGCCAGGTTGGCCTTGAGCACGCGGTCAGCGAGCAGCAAGGGATCGTTGAAACTATCCTTGGGCATGTCCTTGGACGGGCGGTCGACCAGCTTGAGCATGTCGGGCGTGAGGCGCTGGCCCCGGTTGACATCGGCCGTGGCGACCACGACCCGGTTGGTATTGGCGGCCGCCTGGGACTTGAGCCAGGTCCATGCCAACGCCACTGCGGCGATTCCGAACAGGATCGCGACGGCCATCATTATCAAAGCACGCTTGTTTTTCATGAGATTCTCTCAAGCAAAGGATCACCGCTAACGGCGAGGAAGGGAACGGACTGCTGGGCTGGCGCGGAGGCACCGGTGAAACAGGCTGCGAACATGCTGGTCCAGGCTTGTTCGATCGCACTGACCGACAGGCGTGGCGTGGCGCCTGCGAAGCTCGCGAAATCGGCAATCCGGCCCAGCAGTTCGCGAGGGTAGCTGGCCAGCAGCGCGCGGCCGGCAGGCGCATGCAGGCGGGTGATCAGGTATTCGATGGCGGCATCGTCGTAGGTGATGCGCAGCAGGCGGCACTGGCGCCGGAACAGGTGGCGGTAATTCGCTTCCGACAAGGGCCCGACCAGGATCTTGTAGCCGATGCGGCGCATCGACGAATCGTCAAGCAGCAAATGGGGCGCCAGGTTGGTGGCGAACACCAGCGTGACATCGAAGGGCACGCCGATCTTGTGGCCGCCATCCATGGTCAGCTGGTCGATGCCCGAATCGAGCGGGCCGCTCCAGCGGTTGAGCAGGTCGGCGCACGCCATGCGCTGGCGCCCCAGGTCGTCCACCAGCAGGATGCCGTTATTGGCCAGGAAGTGCGGCGGCGCGTGGTACACGCCGCCGGCCTCGTCGTAGCGCAGGTCGAGCATCTCGGGGCACAGTTCGGCGCCCACCTGCACCAGCGGGCGCTGGCACAGGGCCCAGCGGCTGTCCGTGCTGCGCCGGTCTTCCGACTGGCGCGACTGCAGCGGCGCCGGCGCCATGTGCGTGAGCGGATCGTAGACCTGGATGATGGCCTGGTCGGCCAGGATGGCGTAAGGCACCGCCACCACGCCCTGCTGCAGCTGGCCCAGCTTGCGCGCCAGCGTGGTCTTGCCGCTGCCGGACGGGCCGTGCAGCAGCAGCGAGCGGCTCGACTGCAGGGCCGCGCCCACCAGGTCGCGCACGCCGGCGTCGAGCAGGTCGTCGGCGAAGGCGGCATGCATGTCGGCCGCGCTGACGCGCCCCACCTGGGCATGCCGGGCCGACTGGCGCTGCACCAGTTCGCGGTAGGCATGCAGGGTGACCGGGGCCGGGCCCACATAGCGGCTGCGGGCAAAGAAGTCGGGGGCGCGCAGCTTGCCGATATGGGTCAGCTGGTAATTGACGTCGAGGTCGGAATCGCCGCGCGAAGCCACTTCCACCAGCTGCTCGGCCAGCATGAAACCCAGCACTTCGCGCAAGACATTGATGGACAGGCGCAATTTTCCTGTGAGCACAGGCAAGTGCATCTTGCCGGTGGCATACATCGCCTTGGTGACCAGTTCGACGATCAGCGACAATTCCAGGCCGGTATCGCGCACGGTTTTCGGCTGGGGCGGCATGCGGATCGCGCCCTCGTCCACACCTGGCGGGATGGCGCGCTGGGCTTCTTGCGCCGGGGTCGATACCGAATCAGCTTCCGTCATAGTCCTACTCCTGGGCACTGTTTCTAAAAGTCACAAATTGATTTTAGCCACGCCCGCAGGGCGGCCTTTGACAAAGAGCAAGCAATTCCGAACTGCAAAGTTACGTGTGGCGTAAGCACAGCACCAGCAGGGCGCCGGCCGTGATGGCCACCGCGTAGGGCATGCCGCCCACGCTTTTCGGGGCCGGCGCGCCGGGCGCCAGCGGTACGCCGCCCATGCGCAGCAACAGGGGGCGCAGCAAGGCCCCCACATTGGCGGCGGCGGCGCGGGTGCGGCGCTTGCACAGCACGATCAGGCAGGCCAGGATGCCGCCGGCCACATAGGTGGCCAGGCTGATTTCGAAGGCCAGGGCCGGTCCGGTAAACGCGCCCACGGTGGCCATCAGCTTGACGTCGCCGGCGGCCATGCCGCCCAACAAATAAAGAGGAAGAAACATGAGCAAGCCGACGCCGAAGCCGGCCAGGTAAACCGTGAGCAGCACCGGGGGCGGCCCCGACATCAGGTGCAGCACCAGCGCGCCAACCAGGCCGATGGCCAGCAGGCGGTTCGGAATGCGGCGTTTGGACAGATCGAAGGCGCAGGCCAGCAGGAGCAGCGCGATCAGGGCCAGGTCGAAATAGGTCTGGGACATGACGAGCTTTCAGGAACGATGGGCAAAAAAAATGCCTCCCGGGCGGGGCCCCACCCGGGAAGCGGCGCTGAAGGGTTAAAGCAGCGGTTTAAGGCAGTGCAGATGCGATGTCGTTGAATGCGCCCAGAATGCTCTGGCCGAGATCGCCCACCACGGTCACGATGACAGCGGCAATCAGCGCCGCGATCATGCCGTACTCCAGTGCCGTGACGCCATCTTCGTCAGCGATGAAGGTACGAACTGCCGAGGTAAATTTGCTCATGACATACTCCTTTAGTGTGGATAAGAGACAAACCCTGACGCTGCTGTTTCACTTCTGCTGCGCCATTGAAACCACTATAAATCGTCGTGCCACTCGGCAACTTGACCATGCGCAACTTTTCCACATGGAACTATTTGTTCTTGACCTGTTCGTACCCTGGGAAAATGCACAATTCGCGCGCACATTAATTGCCAATTATGCAAAAAGCCTTTATCCTGCACAGCGGTTCGTGGGGAAAGCCTCTGTGATGACTTCCAGAGTTGCCTTGCTATGGGGTAAAGTAGACCTGGCTGCACGATGAAGCGCGAAGGCGATGGTTGGTTGATTACATTTCTGAGAATGACATGGATTCCCTACTGAAACACATGGTGGACATGACCGGCCACCGCGATCACACGATGCTCGACATCTCGGTGATTTCGGCGGTCCAGGAACTGGCGGGCGCATCGCGCACCCGCGTCCTGACCATCATGACCCTGCGCGGCAAGAAATTCGTCCGTTCGCGCGCCATCATCGTGTCCGGCGAACCTGCCTGCATCGAAGACCAGCCCGACCTCAATTACGTGGGCGACCCGATCGCCACCTATCCCGAACTGGCCGACTGCCTGGACAACTTGCAAACGAGCGCCGAAGCCGTCACGGCCGACGGCAAGCGCACCCTGTTCCTGCCGATCTGGATCGGCGACAAATGCGACACCTGCCTGGAAATCGTCCATCCGGTGCCGTATACCGCCGATACCATCCACATCATCGGCGGCATCGTCAGCGTCTACCGCAATTTCCAGAACCTGCTCGACTACAGCGAACGCGATTCGCTCACCGGCCTCCTGAACCGCAAGACCTTCGACGACCAGCTCGGCAAGATGCTGCAAGTGTCGGCCGAACCGGAAAACCCGGCCCCGGGCCAGCCCGAGCGGCGCCACGCCAGCGACGAACAGAAGCAATGGCTGGCGGTGGTCGACGTCGACCATTTCAAGCTGGTCAACGATAAATTCGGCCACCTGTACGGCGACGAAGTGCTGATCCTGATCGCCAACCTGATGACCTCCTCCTTCCGTTCGCAGGACCGGGTATTCCGTTTCGGCGGCGAGGAATTCGTCGTGCTGCTGCGTTCGACCACGCTAGCCAACGCGCAAAAAATCATCGACCGCTTCCGCATGAACGTGGAAGCGCACGTGTTCCCGCAAGTGGGCACGGTGACGGTGAGCGTGGGTTTCGTGGCGATCAGCCCTTACGAATCGCCGGTCAATATCCTGGGCCGCGCCGACCAGGCGCTGTATTACGCCAAGAGCCACGGCCGCAACCAGGCTTGCCATTACGACCAGCTGGTGTCCGGCGGCTTGCTGGAAGCGGCAGCGTCGAACGACACCGCCGAATTCTTCTGACCGGTCAGGCGACCGTCAAAAATTTCATCGGATCGACATTCCACTTCTGGGGCGATTCATGGCGCACGATCTTGTCGCCGCCGCCGAAACCGAGCGCGCGTGACAGGTCGACCGTTTCCGGCTTGATGTAGATATTCTTTTTGGTATTGAAGAACACGTTCACCTTGGGCGCCAGCAAATTCGTCTCGTGCGGTTCGATTACCACGCCCAGCCGTCCCGATTCGAGCATTACCAGGGTGCCGACCGGATAAATGCCGACGCAGCGCATGAATTCCTGGGCGTAGGTGGGATTGAAGTGGAACTTGCTCCACTCGTAGATCTTGCGCAGCGCTTCGGCCGCCGACATGCCCTTGTGGTAGCAGCGGTCGGCCGTGATGGCGTCGTACACGTCGACGATGGCGGCCATCTGGGCCAGTTCGCTGATGCTGCCTTCGCCCTGCTTGTCGGGATAGCCGCTGCCGTCGCGCCGCTCGTGGTGGTGCAGCGTGATGTCGAGCGGGATCGGGCCGACGTCGGTCGATTTGCACAGGATGTCGTAGCCATCTTTCGGATGCTTCTTGACGATGGCAAATTCCTCGTCCGTCAGCGGGCCCGGCTTGTTCAGGATCTTGTCGGGGACCAGCGCCTTGCCGGTATCGTGCAGCAGTCCGCCCAGGCCGGCCTGGTAGGTGGTGTCGGCATCGATGCCGCGCGAACGGCAGAACGCGATCAGGAGCGTGCACACGCTGACCGAATGCAAAAAGGTGTAGTCATCCTTGTTCTTGATGCGCAAGAGGCCGGTCAGGGCGCCCGGATTGCGCAGGATCGATTCGGTAATGCTCTGCACCACCGGCGACACATTGTCGATCTCGATGGCCTTGCCCAGGCGCGCGTCCTGCATCACGGTGCGCACCAGGCCCGCGGCCTGGTGGCGGATCATGGCGGCGCGCTTGAGTTCTTCGCCCAGCGAGACGCGCGTGACGATGACGGGCTTGGCCGCGATCCGCACCAGCTCGACTTCGGTCTGGGCTTGCGCCTCGTCCAGCGTGGGCGCATCCTGCACGTCCAGGCCGCGGCTGCTGTCGATCACCACATCGTGGATGCCGGCGTCGACGATCTTGCGGATCTCTTCTTCTTTGGTAATCTCGAAGCGATTGCGCACGAAGGGGTGCGTCATCCAGTCGCAACTGAGGTCGTGGATGTACATGCCCACCTTGAGCTGGGATGAATCGACCTTTTTCAGCATGCCGATTCCTTGCTGTGTTGTAATCTGGCGCTGTGCATAATACCAAGTATAGCCACAATGTTGCCCATTGGGATTATTATTTGACGTAATTACATTACCAGGAAACCAATGGAACTTCGTCAGCTACGCTACTTTGTCGCCATCGTCGACCACGGTTCGCTGTCGCGCGCCGCCCTGGTCCTGCACGTGGCGCAGCCGGCCCTGACCCAGCAACTGCGCCAGCTCGAGGAAGAACTGGGGGCCAAGCTGCTGCACCGCTCGGCCCAGGGCGTGCTCAGCACCGACGCCGGGAAAGTGTTCTACGAGCACGCCCAAGCCATCCTCAAGCAGGTCAGCGACGCCCGTTCGGCCGTGACCCAGTCCACCACCCGCCCTTCGGGCAGCGTCACGCTGGGCCTGCCGCACAGCATTTCCGGGGCCCTGGCCCTGCCCCTGCTCAAGGCCGCGCGCGCCAGCTATCCCGAAATTACCCTGCAGCTGACCGAGGAACTGTCCGGCAACCTGGCCGAGCAGCTCAAGTCCGGGCGCATCAACCTGGCCGTCCTGTTCGACGATGGGCAGCTGGCGCCCTTCTCCAGCACCCCCATGGTGGACGAGGAACTGATGTTCATCTGCCGCACCGGTTCGGGCTTCGGCCCCGCCGGCGCCAGCGTGGCCCTGGCCGACGCCCTGGCCGCGACCCTGATCCTGCCCGCCCACCAGCAGGGCGTGCGCCCGGCCATCGAAAGCGTGGCGCGCGCGGCCGGCCTGGCGCTGGCCCATGTCATCGAAATCAATTCCATCGCCATCCTGCGCTCGGCCCTGCTGGCCGACATGGGCGCCACCATCCTGCCGGTGGCGCCCATGCTGGCCGACGTGGAGGCCGGCACGCTCCAGGCGCGCCCCCTGCACCAGCCGCCGGTGTCGCGCAGCGTGATGCTGTGCGCCTCGCGCAATATTCCGCTGACCAATGCCGCGGCCGCGGTCAGGGCCCTGGTGCTCGAGGTCACGCGCGGCCTGTGCGAGCGCGGCGAATGGCGCGGCGCCCGTTTGACGCCGTAGCCATCATTTTTTCTTATACCCCCATCCCCAATTGCTATTTCCCCTGCCGCCGGTAAGGTCATACACTCGCATCCCCGGCCATACAGGCGCCTACCCGGCGCCTTACTGACGGCGAACCATCCCGAATACCCTTTGGAGACTCACCATGCCAGATACCACCGCGCAGGAAGTAGCGACGCGCCTGTCCACCGTCACCCTCGACGATAAATACACCGCGACCAGCGGCAACATCTTCCTCTCCGGTATCCAGGCACTGGTGCGCCTCCCGATGATGCAGCGCGAGCGCGACCTTGCCGCCGGCCTCAATACCGCCGGCTTCATTTCCGGCTACCGCGGTTCGCCCCTGGGCGGCCTGGATGAAACCCTGTGGAAAGCCAAGAAGCACCTCGAAGCCCACCACGTGCAATTCGTCCCGGGCGTGAACGAAGACCTGGCCGCCACCGCGGTCTGGGGTTCGCAGACGGTGGACTTGATCGGCCCGGCCAAGTACGACGGCGTGTTCGCCATGTGGTACGGCAAGGGCCCGGGCGTGGACCGCTGCGGCGACGTCTTCAAGCACATGAACCATGCCGGCACAGCGAAACACGGCGGCGTGCTGCTGGTGGCCGGCGACGACCACGGCGCCTACTCCTCGACCCTGCCGCACCAGTCCGACCATTTGTTCTCGGCCTCGATGATCCCCGTGCTGTATCCCTGCAATGTGCAGGAATACCTGGACCTGGGCGTGCACGGCTGGGCCATGTCGCGCTTTTCGGGCTGCACCATCGCCTTCAAGGCGCTGGCCGACACGGTCGAATCGTCGGCCTCGGTCGACGCCGATCCGCACCGCGTGCAAGTGAAGATCCCGCAAGACTTCGTGATGCCCGAAGGCGGCCTGAATACGCGCCTGTCGAGCGACCCACTGGGACTGCAGGCGCGCAAGCAGGAAGCGCTGATGCAGGACTATAAGATTTACGCGGCGCTTGCCTATGCGCGCGAAAACAAGCTCAATCACGTCACCATCGACAGCCCCAACGCCAAGCTGGGCATCATCGCGTCGGGCAAGTCCTACCTCGACGTGCTCGATGCATTGGAAGACCTGGGCATCGACGAAGCCATGGCGGCCGACGTCGGCCTGCGCCTGTTCAAGGTGGCCATGCCGTGGCCGCTGGAGCCGGACAGCGTGCGCGAATTCGCCCAGGGCCTGGACGAAATCCTGGTGGTCGAGGAAAAGCGCCAGATCGTCGAATACCAGCTCAAGGAGCAGCTCTACAACTGGCGCGACGACGTGCGTCCCCACATCGTCGGCAAGTTCGACGACAAGGGCGAATGGGTAGCCCCGCGCGGCGAATGGCTGCTCACTTCCAAGGCCGATTTCTCGGTCTCGCAAGTGGCGCGCGTGATCGCGGCGCGCGTCTCGCGCCTGATCACCGACGAAGCCACCTGCGACTTGATCCGCGCGCGCCTGGCCTTCCTCGACGCCAAGGACGCGGTCCTGAAAAAGGCCATCAACACCCCGTTCCGCCCGGCGTTCTACTGCTCGGGATGCCCGCACAACACCTCGACCAAGGTCCCCGACGGCAGCTTCGCGCTGGCCGGCATCGGCTGCCACGTGATGGCCACCGCCATCTACCCGGGCATGAACAAGCTCACCACCCACATGGGCGGCGAAGGCGCGCCATGGATAGGCCAGGCCGCGTTCTCGCAAGTGCCGCACGTATTCCAGAACCTGGGCGACGGCACCTACTTCCACTCCGGCTACCTGGCCATCCGCGCCGCCGTCGCGGCCAAGGTCAACATGACCTACAAGATCCTCTACAACGACGCGGTCGCCATGACCGGCGGCCAGCCGGTCGACGGCCAGACCTCGGTGCCGCATATCGCCCAGCAGATGGCGGCCGAAGGCATCAAGCGCATCGCGCTGGTGACCGAAGACCTGTCGCGCTACAGCGACCGCAGCGCCCTGCCGTCCATCGTCAGCCTGCACGACCGCAAGGAGATGGACGCGGTCCAGCGCGAACTGCGCGAAGTCGAAGGCGTGTCGGTGCTGATCTACGACCAGACCTGCGCCGCCGAAAAGCGCCGGCGCCGGAAAAAAGGCGAATTCCCCGACCCGAACAAGCGGATGGTCATCAATGACGCCGTCTGCGAAGGCTGCGGCGATTGCGGCGTGCAGTCGAACTGCGTCTCGATCCTGCCCAAGGAAACCGACTTTGGCCGCAAGCGCACCATCGACCAGTCCTCCTGCAACAAGGACTATTCCTGCGTGAAGGGCTTCTGCCCGAGCTTTGTCACGGTCGAAGGCGGCGCGCTGAAAAAATCGAAGAACGGCGTCACCAAGGGCAATGTGGATGACGGCTTCAAAGCCCTGCCGCAACCGGTGCTGCCGGCCTGCGAGCAGCCCTACAACATCCTGATCAACGGCATCGGCGGCACCGGCGTGATCACCGTCGGCGCGCTGATGGGCATGGCCGCCCACCTCGAAGGCAAGGGCGCATCGGTGCTGGACATGACCGGCATGTCGCAGAAAAACGGCTCGGTCACCTCGCACGTCAAGGTCGCCAAGTCCCCGGCCCACCTGCGCGCCCAGCGCATCGCCACCGGCGAAGCAGACCTGATCCTGGGCTGCGACATGCTCACCGCGGGCGCCCAGGATGCGATTTCGAAAATGCGTCCGGGCCGCACCACGGCCCTGATCAACCTGCACGAGCAGCCGCCGGGCACCTTCGCCCAGCAAGCCGACTGGGAGTATCCGGCCGCCGAAGTGCGCGCCCTGATCAGCGAATCGGTGGGCGACGCGGCCGACTTCATCGACGCCACCAAGCTGGCCACCGCGCTGATGGGCGACTCGATCGCCGCCAACCTGTTCATGCTGGGCTACGCATGGCAGAAAGGCCGCATTCCCCTGACCGAAGCGGCCCTGCTGCGCGCGATCGAATTGAATGGCGTGGGCGTGGAGCCGAACAAGAAGAGCTTCCTGTGGGGCCGCCGCGCCGCCGTCGACCTGAAACGCGTCGAAAAAGTCGCCACGCCGACGCAAGCGATCGTGGTGCAGATGCCGCAAAGCCTGGAAAACGTCATCAAGAAGCGTGTCGCTTTCCTGCTTGACTACCAGGATGCCGCCTACGCCGCACGCTACGAAGAACTGGTGGGCAAGGTGCGCGCCGCCGAAACGGCTGCCGGCCTTGGCAACAAACTGTCGACCGCCGTGGCCAAGTACTACTTCAAGTTGATGGCCTACAAGGATGAGTACGAAGTGGCGCGCCTGTACACCGACGGCAAGTTCGTCGAACAGCTCAAATCGCAGTTCGAAGGCGATTTCTCGGTCAAGTTCAACCTGGCGCCGCCGCTGTTCGCGAAAAAAGATGCCAAGGGGCACCTGGTGAAGGCCGAATTCGGTTCCTGGATGTGGAGCGCGTTCAAGCTGCTGGCCAAATTCAAGGGTCTGCGTGGTGGCGCGCTCGACATTTTTGGCTACACTGAAGAGCGCAAGATGGAGCGCGCCCTGATTGTGGAGTATCGCGAGATGATCGAGGCTTTGCTGGCGAAACTGACGCCGGAAAGCCACACGGTCGCGGTCGAACTGGCCAATCTGCCGGAGCAGATCCGCGGTTTCGGCCACGTGAAAGAGAAGAATGTGGCCGTGTTCCGCACTGAAAAAGCCCGCCTGCTGGGTAGTTCGCTGAACAAACAAGCAGCATAAGCTCGTCATTCCCGCGCAGGCGGGAATCCATGGCACGCTGAGCAACTTCGAGCACGTGCTATGGGCCCCCGCCTGCGCGGGGGTGACGCTCACGCGTCACTTGACGTTAACGTAAACGTCATATACCGTACAAGATCGCCTACGCAAGGAATACCATGAACGACCAGACACCTGCCGCCAAACTGTCCGTCCCCGACCAGCCGAAGCTGGCCAACAAGGTCCGCTTCGTCACCGCCGCCTCGCTGTTCGACGGCCACGACGCATCGATCAACATCATGCGCCGCATCCTGCAGTCGAACGGCGTGGAAGTGGTCCACCTGGGCCACAACCGCTCGGTCGACGAGGTGGTGACGGCGGCGCTGGCCGAAGATGTGCAGGGTATCGCCATCTCCAGCTACCAGGGCGGCCACGTCGAATACTTCAAGTACATGATCGACCTGCTGCGCCAGCGCGGCGGCGAGCATATCAAGGTCTTCGGCGGCGGCGGCGGCGTGATCGTACCGGACGAAATCGCGGACCTGCATGCCTACGGCGTGACCCGCATCTTCAGCCCGGAAGACGGCCAGCGCATGGGCCTGGTCGGCATGATCCAGTCCATGGTCAAGGCCTGCGACATCGACCTGTCCACGTATTCCCCCACCACCCTGGCCCCGCTGCAAACGGGCGACGTGGCGTCGCGCCACCGTCCGCTGGCCCAGCTGATCACCGCGCTCGAAAACGACAAGGCTTCGCCCGAACTGCGCAAGGCCATCAAGGACACGGCCGAAGGCATGCACGTGCCCACGCTGGGCATCACCGGCACCGGTGGCGCGGGCAAGTCGTCGCTGACCGATGAACTGATCCGCCGCATCCGCCTGGACCAGGGCGACGCGCTGAACATCGCCATCATCTCGATCGACCCGTCGCGCCGCAAATCGGGCGGCGCGCTGCTGGGCGACCGCATCCGCATGAACGCGATCAATCCATGGGCGGGCGGCGCGCGCGTATTCATGCGTTCGCTGGCCACGCGCGAAGCCGGCTCCGAAATTTCGGCCGCGCTGCCGGACGTGATCGCCGCCTGCAAGGTGGCCGGCTTCGACCTGGTGATCGTTGAAACGTCCGGCATCGGCCAGGGCGACGCCGCCATCGTGCCGCACGTGGACGTATCGATGTATGTCATGACGCCGGAATTCGGCGCCGCCTCGCAGCTCGAAAAAATCGACATGCTCGATTTCGCCGATTTCATCGCGATCAATAAATTCGACCGCAAGGGTTCGCTCGATGCCCTGCGCGACGTCGCCAAGCAGTACCAGCGCAACCGCGAAATGTGGAGCAAGCGCCCGGAAGAAATGCCGGTCTACGGCACCCAGGCATCGCGCTTCAACGACGACGGCGTCACCGCGCTGTACCAGGGCCTGCTGCCCAAGCTGGGCGAATTCGGCCTGCCGGTCAAGCCGGGCAAGCTGCTCCCGATGGATATCCGCCACTCCAGCGGCAAGCACGTGATCGTGCCGCCCGCACGCGCACGCTACCTCGCTGAAATCGCCGACACCGTGCGCGGCTACCACAAGACGACCACGAAGCAGGTCAGGCTGGCGCGCGAACGCCAGCAATTATCGGAAGCCAAGCGCATGCTGGCCGCCGCATCGAAGAGCGCCGACTTCGACGACCTGATCACCGAACGCGATCACGCCCTGGACGCCAATTCCAAGAAGCTGCTGGCCATGTGGCCGGACATGCAGGCCGCCTACGCGGGCGACGACTACGTCGTGAAAATCCGCGACAAGGAAATCCGCACCCGCCTGGTCGCCCACACGCTGTCGGGCACCAAGATCCGCAAGGTGGCGCTGCCGAAGTACGAAGACCACGGCGAAGTGCTGCGCTTCCTCATGCTGGAAAACGTGCCGGGTTCGTTCCCGTTCACGGCCGGCGTGTTCGCCTTCAAGCGCGAAGGCGAAGACCCGACCCGCATGTTCGCCGGCGAAGGCGATGCATTCCGCACCAACCGCCGCTTCAAGCTGGTATCGACCGGCATGGACGCCAAGCGCCTGTCGACCGCCTTCGACTCGGTTACGCTGTATGGCGCCGACCCGGCCATCCGCCCTGACATCTACGGCAAGGTAGGCAACTCGGGCGTGTCGATCGCGACCCTGGACGACATGAAGGTGCTGTACGACGGCTTCAACCTGTGCAGCCCGAGCACCTCGGTCTCGATGACCATCAACGGCCCTGCCCCGACCATCCTGGCGATGTTCATGAACACCGCCATCGACCAGCAGGTCGACAAGTTCGTCACCGAGAACAGCCGCCAGCCAACTGCCGACGAAACCGCGAAAATCCGCGCCTGGGTGCTGCAGAACGTGCGCGGCACGGTGCAGGCCGACATCCTGAAGGAAGACCAGGGCCAGAACACCTGCATCTTCTCGACCGAGTTTTCGCTGAAAGTCATGGGCGACATCCAGGAGTATTTCGTGCATCACCAGGTGCGCAATTTCTACTCGGTGTCCATTTCGGGCTACCACATCGCCGAAGCGGGCGCGAACCCGATTTCGCAGCTGGCCTTCACCCTGTCGAACGGCTTCACTTTTGTCGAAGCCTACCTGGCGCGCGGCATGCACATCGACGATTTCGCGCCCAACCTGTCGTTCTTCTTCAGTAACGGCATGGACCCTGAATACACGGTGCTGGGCCGCGTGGCGCGCCGCCTGTGGGCCGTCGCCATGCGCGACAAGTATGGCGCGAACGACCGCAGCCAGAAGCTCAAGTACCATGTGCAAACCTCGGGCCGCTCGCTGCACGCGCAGGAAATCGACTTCAACGATATCCGCACCACGCTGCAGGCGCTGATCGCGATCTACGACAACTGCAACAGCCTGCACACCAACGCCTACGACGAAGCCATCACCACCCCGACCGACGAATCGGTGCGCCGCGCGCTGGCGATCCAGCTGATCATCAACCGCGAATGGGGCCTGGCCAAGAACGAAAACCCGAACCAGGGCTCGTTCATCATCGACGAACTGACCGACATGGTCGAAGAAGCGGTGCTGCAGGAATTCGAACGCATCGCCGAACGTGGCGGCGTGCTGGGCGCCATGGAAACCGGCTACCAGCGCGGCAAGATCCAGGAAGAGTCGATGCTGTACGAGCACCAGAAGCACGACGGCACGCTGCCGATCATCGGCGTGAACACCTTCCGCAATCCGAAGGCCAACGACACGCCGCAGAAGATCGAACTGGCGCGTTCGACGGACGACGAAAAGCAGTCGCAGTTGACGCGCCTGGACGACTTCCACGCCACCCACGCGGCCGCGGCACCGGCGGCGCTGGCGGCATTGCAGCAGGCTGCCATCGACAATGCCAACGTGTTCGAGAAGCTGATGGAAGCGGTGCGGGTTTGCTCGCTGGGCCAAATCACTACGGCGCTGTTCGAAGTGGGCGGCCAGTACCGCCGCAATATGTAATCAGGCGCGCAAGATCCAGAGCCAAATCGGGATCGTGGCGATGCACGCTACGCTCGACAGCAAGATTGCCGAACTGCTCAGTGAGGCATCCTTGCCGTCGGCGCGCACCACGGCCGCAGTATTCACGCCCACCGGGCAGGCGGCGATGATGACCAGCGCCGCAGTCGCGGGCGCTGGCAAGTCGAACACCAGCGTGGCCAGCGCGTACACGCCGGCGGGCAGCATCAACAGCTTGGCGAACACGATGCCCAGGCTGGCGCCTATGTTTTTCACATGCAGGTTCGCCAGCGACGCACCCAGCGTCAGCAGGGCGCATGGCAATGTGGCCGCGGACAGCAGGTCGATCACGCTGGTCGCTGCAAGCGGCAAAACGACACCCGTCAAATTCAGGGCCAGCCCCGCCATCAGGCTCACCACGATCGGATTTTTCAGCGTGTTGAGCAGCGCGTCGCCGATGCGCTTGCCGCCTTCGGCCAGGAAGTACAGCGTAAATCCGATCAGCGCGTGGAAGGCGATGATCGGAAACACATACTGCAGGATGTCCTTGTCGTAGGCCTGCACCAGCACCGGCACGCCGACGAACACGGTATTCGAATAGATGGCCGACAGCGCGCTGCCCGCATTGCGCCGGAAAGCGAACAACGCCATCCCGAACAAGAGCACGAAGGGCACGTAATAAGCAGCGAGGAACTGCCACGACACCGATCCCGGCAAGCCGTTGCGGTAGGCGCCGGCGAACAGGAACACGGGAATCAGGAGCTTGGCGGTCAGGTCGGCCAGCCCGTCCTGCCAGGCGGGCAGGATCCAGCGGGTACGCGCCAGCAGGCAGCCCGTTCCGGCGATCAGGAACAGCGGCAGCAGCAGCGCGACCAGGTTCACTTGGGGCAGGGACCCACGGTCATGCCGGCCACCAGCGCCGGCTGCCACAGTACCTGCAGCTCGGAAGGATCGGCGCCCGCCACCACTGCCGACAGCATGTCAATCATCTTGGCGCCAGCCTTGTCGGAATGGGGCTGGTCGATGGTGGTGACGTTCGAGCCCACCAGCGAATCCTCCACGCTGCCCCACACGATCACCGACATCTCCTTGCCGATCGCGATGCCGGCGTCGAGCAGCGCACGCACGGCGCCCACGCCGGACAGGTGATTGTCGACGATGACGGCGGTCGGCCGCGGCGACGTGGCCAGCAGCTGCTGCATGGCCTGGTAGCCGGTGCGGCGGTCGAGCGTGTTGTCGATCATGTGGCGCGGATCGATCGCCAGCCCTGCCTGCTTCATGCAGGCTTCGAAGCTGGATCGGCGCTGCATGGCGAAATTGAGGTCGAGCGGCGCGCTGATCAGGGCGATGCGCTGGTGGCCAAGCCCCAGCAGCCTGTCGCAGGCCAGCTTGATGCCGGCTTCATTGTCATAGTCGAACCAGGCATACGGTTGCCTGAGGTCCGTGCGGCCATGGGCGATGAAAGGAAAACCCTTCTTGACCAGGTAGGCGATGCGCTCGTCGTGCACCAGCGTGCGGCTGACCACCAGGCCGTCGACGCGGCGTCCCTTGACCATCTGCTCGTACGACGGCAATTCGTTTTGCGGCGAGACCGGCGCGATGATCAGGTTCATCTTGCTCTTCTCGAGCGCCGCCGACATGCCGCCCACCACGCCCAGGAACATCGGGTCGCCCAGGTCGCTGGGCAGCAGCGGGTAGATGATGCCGAACACATTGGTGCGCCCCACCGCCAGGCTGCGCGCCATGGGATTGGCTTCGTAGCCGGCTTCCTTGGCGGCCGCCAGCACCCGTTCGCGCGTGAGCGCGTTCACTTCCGGATAGCCGTTCAGCGCGCGGCTTACCGTGGTTTTCGAAATCCCGAGGGTGCGGGCAAGACTCTTGAGGTTCATTGGTTTTCTTGGCAACTATATCAACATAACCAGCAATTATAGCAACGTACTTACGCCACCCGGTCGACTTGGCGCTTAAAGAAGAACAAGGTTACCAGCACCAGCGTGATCGGCACCAGCGTCAGGTAAAAAGCCACGTGTCCGCTGGCGTTGCCGAACACGTAGCCGGTGACGAAGGAACCCGTGGTGCCGCCCAGCGCCGAGAAGATCACCAGCAGGCCGGTCATCGCGGAATGCTGGTTCTTCGGCAGTGAACTGAGCATCACCGAATTGATGCCCGGGTAGATGGGCGCCATGAACAGGCCAATCAGCGGAAACAGGAACGTGGCGATGGGCGCCGTGGCCCAGGTGACGTTCGGGTCGCGCACCACGTCGTGCGTCAGCGGCAGCGCCAGCAGCACCATGGCCGCCATGCCGATCACGCAGGCGTTCATCACCGGATACCAGTTCAGCTTGCGCATGATGACGCCGGCCGACAGGCGCCCGATGGCCAGGCAGGCAGCAAAGATGCTGGTCACTTCCACGCTCATGGCGGTCGGCAGTTTCAGGATCTCGTTGTTGAAGGTGGGCAGCCAGGTGCCCACGCTCTGTTCGATCAGCACGTACAGGAAGGCGGTCAGCACGAACACGCACACCAGCGGCTTGAAGAACAGCTTGAGCATGGCCGTGAAGTCTTCCAGCCGGCTGCGCCCTTCCGGCAGTTGCGCGGTGCGCTCGTCGAAAGGTGTGGTCAGCACCAGCACGAAGGTGGCCGTGCACAGTACCGCCAGCACCCAGTAGACCTGCAGCCAGCTCTGCGACTTGGGATCGGACGAATCGATGAAGTAGCCGAAGATCCAGTAGGCGCTTAGCACACCTACCATGAAGAAGCCTTCCAGGGTGTTCATGATGCTGGCGTGGTGCTTGCGGTCGGTGGCGATCAGGCCCAGGGTCGAATACACCGACACCTTGACCAGCGCGAACGCCACGCCCACGCACAGGAACAGCAGCTTGGTGGTCCAGAAGCTGGGCACCAGCGGCATCGCATTGCAGGCGCAGGCAACCAGCGCCAGCGCGGCCAGCATGGCATTCTTGTAGCCGATGCGTGGCAGGAAGGACGCCACCAGGAAGGAGACGATAGCGATCGGCAAGTCCTTGAACCCTTCCAGGATGCTGGCGCTCGACTTGCTGACGCCGTAGTTTCCGATCACCTGCAGGATCACCGTCCCGACGCTATTGAGCAGGATCGCGAATACAAAGTAGATCAAGAAAAGTGCTAGCAATATGCGTCGGTTTTTCACGCTGTCTCCTGTTATATTTTTTCGAGCGAGAAGTGATCGAGTCCAGGGATCACGATGTCGGCCTGTGTCAGTACTTCCGCCTTGCCTATCCCCAGCGCGAACATGCCCGCGCTCTTGATCGAGGCCACGCCCGCCAAGGCGTCTTCCACGCCCAGGCAGTCGGCCGGCGCCACGCCCAGCACATGCGCCGCGGTCAGGAATATCTCCGGATCCGGCTTGCTGTTGGCGAGCGTGGCGGCATCGACAACGTAGTCGAAGCAGTCGCGGATGCCCAGGCGGTCCAGCACCGTGAAGGCATTCTTGCTCACCGACGCCAGGCCGATTTTCAGGCCGGCAGCGCGCACCGCCTGCAGCGCATCGCGCGCGCCAGGCAGCAGGTCCGCTTCCGACATGGTAGCAATCAGTTCGCAGTAGTGGCGGTTTTTCAGGTCGGCCAGCGCCTGCTTCTGCCCCGACGAGTAGTGTTTCGGCGAACCGGCCAGGATCAGGTCGAGGGACCCCATGCGGTCGATGCCTTTCAGGCGTTCGTTGAAGGCGTCGTCGAAATGCACGCCTTCCGCTTCGGCCAGGCGCTTCCAGGCCAGGTGGTGATAGTGGGCGGTGTCGGTAATGACGCCGTCCAGGTCGAAAATGACAGCCTTGAAGCGGCTCATGGCAAAACCTCCAGGTTCAGGCGCGCGGCTGGCGCGGCCTGGGTCAGTGCGACGCGCTCGTTGCGGTGCCTGAAGTTGAGCGACTCGCCCTGCAGCAGCGTGTAGTGCACCAGTTTGCTGTCGACCCGCACCTGCAGCAGGGCGCCGCGGATATGGACCTTGAACTGGTAATGGCCCCACTGCTGCGGCAGCGTGGGCGCGAAGCGCAGCGCGCCGTCCAGCACGCGCATGCCCGCGAAGCCGTAGGCCACGCCCATCCAGGTACCGGCCATGGCGGCGGTATGCACGCCGTAGTGGGTATTGCCGTGCGTGTTGTCGAGATCGAGGCGCGCGGTTTCCATGAAGTAGTCGTAAGCCTTGTCCGCATACCCTACTTCCGCCGCGATGATGCTGAAAATGCAGGACGAGAGCGAGGAATCGTGCGTGGTGACCGCTTCGTAGTAGTCGAAGTCGCGCTTCTTGTCTTCCAGCGAAAACTGGTCGGACAGCAGCAACAGCGCCAGCACCACGTCGGCCTGTTTGCACACCTGGTGGCGGTAGATGACCATCGGGTGGTAATTGAGCAGCAGCGGATATTTGTCCGGCGGCGTGCCGGCGAAGTCCCAGGCTTTCTTGGACAGGAAGCTGTCGTCCTGTTCGTGGATGCCCAGCGCGGCATCGTACGGCAGCGCCATGCGCCCGGCGGCGCGCAGCCATTCGGCGCTCTCGCCGTCTTCCAGGCCCGTGGCCGCGGCAATGCGCGCGAAATCGGCAGCGCGGCGCGTGCGCAACGTGTCGACGATGGCGGCGGCGAAGCGCAAATGCATCTGCGCCATCGCGTTGGTGTAGTAGTTGTTGTTGACCAGGGCCGTGTATTCGTCCGGCCCCGTCACTTCATTGATGCAGAAGCGCCCGGCGCGGTCGTAGCCGCCGATGCCCAGCCAGATACGCGCCGTTTCCAGCACGATCTCCGCGCCCGATTGCGCCATGTAGTCAAGGTCGCCGGTGGCGTCGAAGTACAGCTTGATCGAATACGCGATGTCGGCGTTGATATGGTACTGCGCCGTCCCGGCCGGGAAGTAGGCCGAGCATTCTTCCCCCGCGATGGTGCGCCACGGGTAGAGCGCGCCCTTGGCATGCGACATCTGGCGCGCCCGTTCGCGCGCCTTTTCCAGGCCGGCGTAGCGGTATTCGAGCAGCTTCTTCGCGATTTCCGGCTTGCTGTACAAGAAAAACGGGAAGATGTAGATCTCCGTGTCCCAGAAGTAGTGGCCCTCGTAGCCTTCGCCGGTGACGCCCTTGGCGGCGATATTGGTCTTGCCGTCGCGGCCCACCGATTGCAGCAAGTGGTATTCGTTGAAGCGCATGCCCTGCTGGAGCGCGTCGTCGCCGGCGATTTCCACGTCGGCCTGCGACCAGAAATCGGCCAGGTACTGCGCCTGCTGCGCGCACAGCGCGTCGAAGCCGGCCGCCTTGGCGCGCGCCAGTTCTGCCTTGGCCAGCACCGCAAGCTGATCGGCGGGATAGTCGCGCGATGAAAAATAGGCGCCGAACTTGGTCAGGCGGACCTGCTGCATGGCGCGCACTTCCAGGTCGAACTCCTGGCCGGCGCTCTGGCCATCCTGGAACGGCCTCGAACGCACATTGCCGGACGATTCGAGCTGGCTGTCGATGGCGCTGGCCAGCGTAAAGCCGCTGTTGTGGGTGCGCTGGGTGATACACGAGAAGGATTCGCCCTGCTCGATGGCCGCCAACTGCAGGGCCGGGCCCGACACGGCCGAACCGACACGCGGATCGTCGCCCGCCTGCTGGTTGGTGACGGCGCCGTCGATGCGCGATACCACGCGCATGCGTCCGGAGAAATTGAGCGGCGTGAAAGCGTAATCGATCGCGAACAAATGCTTGTGGGCGAAGGACACCACGCGGCGGCTGGCCAGCGCCAGCTTCTTCCCGCCCGGCGACGTCCATTCCAGGCTGCGCACCAGCACGCCGGTGCGGAAATCAAGGCTGCGCTCGTAGCGCGCCAGCGTGCCCTGCATCAGGTCGAAGCGTTCGTCGCCGAACCACAGCTCGATCGCCTTGGCGTTCGGCACATTGAGCATGAACTGGTTGGTCTTGGCCAGGCCGAACGCGGCTTCCGGATAGACGATGGGTTCCGATTCGTAGAAACCGTTCAGGTAGCTGCCGTCGAGCGAGCTGCCGGCCGGGCCGGAATAGCCTTCCTCGTGGCAGCCGCGCAGGCCGATGTAGCCATTCCCGAGCGCAAACAGGGTCTCGTGCAGGAAATTGGTGGCGGGGTCGAACGCGGTCTCCCGGAGGCACCAGGGATCGAGCGGAAAAGTATGTGCGGGCGTTGTCACGAGGTAGTCCTTGTTGCGTTTTTGATGATTCAAACCGGTTTGGATTTTGATCGAGTCTATTTCAAATCGGTTTGGAAAGTCAAATCATTTAATTTTGCGTTGGAAAACTACAGGAAATCAGGTTTGGCGGCAGATCAGGGTGGTGGGCAGCATTTCCGACTCCACGGTCTCGCCGTGGATCAGTCCCAGCATTTTTTTGGCGAGCAGCACGCCGCCGTCGCGCAAATACTGGTGCACGCTGGTCAGCGGCGGCACGAAGCTGGCCGCGCCGGGCGTATCGTCGTAGCCGATGACGGACACGTCTTCGGGCACGCGCAGCTTGTTTTCGGTCAGGGCCCGGATCGCGCCCATGGCCAGCAGGTCGCTGGCGGCAAACACGCCATCGAAGCCGTGGCCGGCCTTTTTCAGCACGGCCGACATGCTGTCGAAGCCCGATTCAAAGGTAAATGCCTTGGGCCGGATGATGTGCACCGAGCCCCTGTCCTTCATTTCGTCGATGAAACCGGCGCAGCGCTCCTGGACTTCGGCGTGGTCGACGTCGCCCAGGAAGATCAGCTTCTTGCGGCCCTGCTCGATGAAACGTTCGGCCACGCTGATGCCGCCCTTGCGGTTGTCGCTGCCGACCACGATGTACGACGAATCGGCTTCCGGCGCCCCCCACACCACCAGCGGCAGGCCGGCTTTCTGCAGCACGCGCACCGCTTCGCCATGCGAGCCCTGGCCCAGCAGGATCAGGCCGTCGGCGCCCTGCACCGGCGCGGTGTCGAGCAGCTGCTTGGACGTCAATACGACGCTGTAGCCGGCCGTGGTCAGTTCCTGGGTGATGCCGCCCAGCAGTTCGAGCGGATAGGGATCGGACATGGGGCGGCCCTTGACCGGGGTCATTTCGACCACCACCGCCACCGAATAGCTGCGCCGCATGCGCAGGTTGCGGGCGCTGATGTTCAGGCGGTAGCCCTGCTCGTCGGCGATGCGGCGGATCTTTTCGCGGGTCTGGGCG